>Ga0075447_10000809_pt1 | contig 15280 bp, 15 predicted proteins | sample CoawatmetaG10DNA_FD_72352 | JGI IMG/M metagenome (GOLD analysis project Ga0075447, IMG submission 72352) | Marine microbial communities from the West Antarctic Peninsula - Coastal water metaG104-DNA | ecosystem: Environmental > Aquatic > Marine > Coastal | place: Atlantic Ocean: West Antarctic...
GTAATAAAAATATTCTCAGAAGAATAAAAACTAGCATCATATCTTGAGTCCGCTAAAACGTAGAAATTTATTGATTTCATTTTCATAGCTGCACTCAAAAGGTCATTAAGCATAACCTTTCCCCCACCGCTATGTATATCTGAGGCAATTATTATAATTTTCATATGGTCTTAATTCTTTTTTTATATTAATAACAAGTTATAGAAGCGCAACTAGTTATTGATAATAAGATTTATTAATCTCATAATTATCCTCTTTAGAGCTAAATATAATATTCTTTCTCTAAATAAAATAACTAGAGAACTATAAAATAATTTTTCTCGAAAATAGCTAATAGCTAAATTGACATATTGATGCCTTAATCCAGATGCAGCCCTTTTATCAGGTAAGAATTTAGATATTAACTCTATAGATTCATTAACACTAGTAATTGCTAATGATTTAGACAAGTTATTATCATGGACTCTATACCCACAAGTTACATCCTGAATGGCCTTAAACTTAAAATCAAGGGCAAGGTGAATTAAAACCCAATAATCGGTTGCACACTTGAAATGAATTGGAAAACCACCACAACTTAAAAATTTTCTTTTATCCAAAACAACAGATGGGAATGGAATAAAATTCTCTTTAGTAAGCTCTTCAAATATAAATCCATCTTTTAATTTTGACTTCTTTGGAAATGTTTTTTTAATCCCCGAATCTTCAAAAAATAGTTCAGCACGGCTATAAATAACTGCAATATCTTTATCGGAAGTAAATATTTTCATTTGTTTTTCTAGTTTTTTTGGATACCAGTAATCATCACAATCTAAAAATGCAAGGTACCCCCCTCTTGATTTTTCAACTGCAAGAATTCTTGCCTCTCCAAGTAAGGAGGTACTTTTAGACTTAAAATATTTTAATTTATCATTATATGATTTCGCTATTTCTGCGCTACTATCAGTGGACGCATTGTCCCAAAAAATAATTTCCCAATTTGAATAACTTTGCATATAGACCGAATCAATTGCTTCTTTTAAATATCGGTCAGAATTATAACAGTTCATTATTATAGATACCAATGGCGTGACTTCATCCTCCATCAGTTATTAGTTCGATAAAAGTCAATTGAGTTAGCTAAACCTTCCTGTAAATTAATTTTTGGATACCATTCTAGTAAAAGTTTAGCTTTATCAATATTTGCATAAAGCGCCATATTTTCACTTTTTCTATAAGCAATTTTTCCAAACTCTGGATTTCCATTTCCAATTAAATTCTGTATCTTTTCAACAACACTGCGTATTGAAATTGAATCACCCGAAGCCAAATTGATAACTTCACCTAAGGCCTTATCTTTTACAAGTGATTGAAGTATCCCTGAAGTAATATCATCAATATAGCAAAAATCACGCAACTGATCTCCTTTCGAGACAGGAAATTTTTTTCCTAAAAGACAGCCTTGAATAATTTGAGGTAAAAAACGTTTATTATTCTGCCCCTCTCCATAAACTAAAAATAAACGTAAGATTACAACAGGAAAATTTTCAGTTTGATATAGCATTTTGAGCAATTTAGTAGAGGCCAACTTACCTAATGAATATGAAGATATAGGTGATTCACACATATGCTCAAACTGAGGTGCTGAAATATTTCCGTACTCATCACTACTTCCAATTTGAACAAACCTCTTTATTACGCTCCAATCAAGAGCTTGTAATAGATTTTGTAGTCCATTGAAATGTGCATTTATTGCAATATGTCCTCCATCCAGATAACGACTATGATCAATATATCCAGAAAGGTTAACAATATAGTTAAAGGAAACACCAAATAATTTTTCTTTTAATAGTGTTAGATTTGTTATATCAACTTGAATATAAATTACACCAGGTATTTTTTTATCAAAAGTAATTTGTGTTAAAGAAATTACAGTTATAAATAATCCTGCCTTTAACGATTTTTCTGCGAGGTTTCTTCCAATAAACCCGGATCCACCAATAATTAGTAAATGACCTTTCACTATAAATAAAAATTTATGGTGAGTATGTATTTAGCCATGGAGGGCTTCCAAGTCTCCACATTTCTTCCAAAGAATCTCTATCACGCTTTGTATCCATGCAATGCCAAAATCCATGATGTCGATAGGCCATTAGCTCACCTAACTCTGCCACCCTTTCAAGGGGCTCTTGCTCAAGAATTGAAGAATCTCCATCTATCAGATCAAGAAATTCTGGCTGAATAACAAAATACCCTCCATTTATCCAGCCTTGGGTAGTTTGTGGTTTTTCTTTAAAAGTTTTTACTTTGTCACCTTCAAGGTCCAATTCTCCAAAACGTGCACCAGGATGGACGGCAGAAACTGTAACCATTTTTCCATGGTTTTTATGAAAATCTATTAAGTTTTTAATATTAATATTTGACACACCATCACCATAAGTAAGAAGGAACGGTTTATTATCAATAAAAGACTTCATTCTTTTGATTCTTCCACCTGTCATTGAATTTAAACCTGTTTGAACTAATGTTACTTTCCAGTCAACGTCATCAGATTGATGTGAAGTTAAATTTCCAGTACCCAAATCAATTGTAAAGTCAGAATTCAGGCTTTTATAATTTACAAAATATTCTTTAATCATCTCCGCTTTATAACCAAGAGCTATATTAAAATCTGTGTATCCAAACTTTGCATAGCTTTTCATAATATGCCACAAAATTGGTTTTCCACCAATGGTAACCATTGGCTTTGGCATGCTTTCTGTGTATTCTGATAAACGTGTGCCAAACCCACCAGCCAGTATTACAACTTTCATCTATTTATTTCTCCATTTAAATTCAATTTCATTCAATTGCTTACTTTCAGATTCTTCTGGATCATGAGGAATACTTGCCACATTTAATAATAGGGACTTTTCATCACTCAGCCCTTTAAAAGCCATCCAAACCATCGGTGGAATGGTAAGTCTACAATAATTTTTCAATGAAATTACAATATCTTGAAACCTCCCCTCAGAGTTATTTCTATCATCAAACATTACAAATTGAATTTCACCTGAAGGTACAATAATATTTAAAGTCATTTTTTGATGCCTTTTCCAGCCTTTTGTTTGACCCGGTTTAATAGAAGAAAAGTAAGCTTCACCAAAACCAAAATATCCTTTGTCAGATGATTTTATTCCATGAAAAACATCTCCTTCATCTACCTGCATAATATTAAGGGGTGTAATTAAAACACCATTAATCATCTGTCATACCCCATAAAATCTTTCTATTATTAGCTAGTTCAGTAAAGTCATGAATTTGTTTAAGAGTAAAGTCAGTCATTGAAGAAAGTTTATTTTCATAATATAGCTTATACCACTCTACTGTCATTTTAACTGTTTCATCAAATTGAAGAACTGGCTGCCAGTGCAATTCAGAAAGTGCTTTATCACAATTCAGTTTTAACAACCCAGCCTCATGAAAATGTTTCTGGCTTTGAGATGTATCATTCCAGCGAACCTGGCTCCAATGATTAGCCATTTCATCAATTATTTCTCTAACTGAGTAATTTTGATTGGCATGAGGGCCAAAATTAAAAGCTTCAGAATGATATTTTTTACTTTCTGATAAGTTTGAAGCTAAAGTTAAATAGCCACTTAATGGCTCGAGAACATGTTGCCAAGGCCTAGTTGAATTTGGACTACGAACCTCTACAATTTTTCCAAGTGACCAGGCTTTCATGCAATCAGGAACTAGTCTATCAGACGCCCAATCACCTCCACCAATTACGTTTCCAGCACGAGCTATACCAACCCTGACATTTGAGGTAGGTTTTTTATAGAAAGACTCAATATACGAATATATGGCTATTTCAGCCATACCTTTAGATGCGCTGTAAGGATCTTTACCACCAATTCTATCAGTCTCTCGATATCCCCACACCCACTCACTGTTATCATATACTTTATCACTAGTAATCATTACAACACTAACTGGTTTATTTAACTTACGTACACCTTCAAGAATATTAGCTGAACCAATTGCATTTGTTGTGATTGTTTCCAAGGGATAGTTATAGGAAGTCCTCACCAAAGCTTGTGCTGCTAAGTGAAAGATAAAATCAGGCTGATGAGACTCTATAACCTTACACACTAAATCTGTATCTCTAATATCTAACCTAATATCTTCAATAATTTTATCCAAACCTGACGCTATGAAGTTTGAGGGGTCTGAAGGAATATTATTTGATACGCCCACCACTTTAGCACCAAGTGATGATAACCATAGTGAAAGCCAACTACCTTTAAATCCAGTATGACCAGTTACTATAATTGTTTTATTATTAAAAGTTTTTAGTAAACTATTCAATTTTTTTTGGCCCTTATTAATTAAATATAAAAAAGTGAATACATGATAACGTAATTAAGGCAAAGTAAATAATTCTCTTGCTCCTTCCTTACTAATTGGATGAAATAAATCATTAACAATTGAATGTCGACTTTTTTTAACTAAAGCCTGATTAATAAATAACACTAATTGACTTTTAGTATAGAACACTTCCCAAATTTCGTTAGGAACATTTTCAGGTATTGGGTTTAATGTAACTCCATATCTATTTCCATAAATAGCAACTGGAATTCCGACAGAAACTGCCTCAACACATGCGCTAGATGTAGAGGATATCATTACCGAACATAATTCAAGCAATTGATGCATATTGTTATCAGTAATTTCTAGATTATTGGCTTCTGGAACACTAACAAAAAAATCTTTTATGGTATTACTTGGATGTAGCTTAATAATTAATCTTACATTTACCTTTAATGACTCTTCAATACCAATAATTGATTTAATAATATTTTTACTCTCACTCATCATCATAGGAAGTGCTACTAGAATTATTGGTAATTTTTTAGAGCGCAAATCTTTAATATTAAAAACGTGGGAGAATCGGAATGCGGGAGAAATTTTAACTAGCAATTTAGTGCAAACCGATTTACGAAGAGCATTTCCTGCCTTTCCTGGTACATACATAATATCTGGAAGAGTTCTCAGTGAATACTCCAAGCATGTAGGTTGAGCACATGCGTAATACTCAGGCAAAACAAAACCTTGATAACCATTCACAGTAACCTCTTTATAATAATCTTTAAAGCCTAAATTTAATGCCCGATCAATTATTTGATTTTCATTCCAATCAACTACGCCACCAATATCAATTTGCTCTTTGGAAAGTCTTCGAATAAATCTATATTTACAGATAGCCAACATCAAAGATGGGGATGAAATATCTTTTAAAATTTCATTAAGTATAAAATTTTGAAAATTTAATCCTTTAAATTTAGGAATTTCTTTAACTTTAAATGGAATGAGAAGAGAGAAATAAATAGCATATAAATAATCAGAAATCTTTAGCCATGCTTCCTGAATGAGAAAATTATCTTTAGTGGCATTAATACCTTTTCCAATTTTCAACATTTGCCATGGGTAGTTTATCCCAACAAGAGTTGGCGCATACCACCTCACACTCCTCTCATCTTCGGAAAGATAGTCATCATGAGTCGTATAATATCGATCAACAAAAGAACTATCAGGTTTAAAACTATCAATCAAGATAAAATTATCGACAAATAATATTTTTCCAGTCGGTCTCATTTTAAGACCCATCAATCTTGACCAAAGCCAATAAATTATAACAAGGTAAGTTGACTTGATAAAGTTAAAAAAAACATGCAAATATAGATATTTTTTTCCAGAAACAACCCTTACATCAGCCCTTTGGTTATACTTTAATAATAATTCATCAACAATTTCTGCTATTTGATAGTTATCAACATAGATAACACTTATATTATCGAATTTTTTAAGTTTTTCCTCAAGCAAACTTATCTTACAGAATAAATCAAGAAGTGGAGATGCCAAGGTATTTCTGCATGATAAATTTAGCAGCAAACTAAGCCCTTGTAATTTATTTATTCTGATAAGCTCATCAGTAAATTCATTATATTTATCCCTGACAGTAGGCTCTAATTGGTCTAATAAAATTGAGTCAGAAACCGAAAGCCTCCCTCCAGTAAAAAGGTTTAATGTTTTTTTTGAGACATTTATTTGGGAAGTCATATATTCAGTGTGGAAATCAGAATCTTATGACAGATTTTATGGCCCATACCTGTAAAGTGCACTCCATCAAAAGTATTAATTCCAACTTTAGATATATCGATTAAACTTCCACTAGACCTGTCACTTAATTTTTTAACCAATTCATTTGATTTATTTATTTGAGAATAAAAGCATTCTGGTCTATTCCTTTTAAAGCCTTTATTACTTAAAACTTCTGGCGTATTAATAAAATATAACTTACTATTTATTTTTTTAATCTTTTTTGCTATAGCATTAATTGAATTTTCACTGATAGAAAAAGTTCCTAGCTCTTCATTAATACCCTTAGACAACTTAAAATTACCAAGATTTTTATATTTATAATCAATACCTAGCCCATCCAACTGGGATTTAATATCAAGCAAAGTATTTTTCTTTTTAGGAGTAGCATCTACAAATCCAACATTAGTTACTACTTTGCCAAATTTAATTATTGTGTTATCAAGGAATGACAAAAATGTAGCAACTATAGTTAAATTTAAAGGCCTTGAAACAATTAGGTATGAAAACTCCATTTTTTCAAAATAGCCTCTTAATAGCTCAATTGAAGAGATAGCATTTTTTTCTACTTTGGCACCCCTGCTATCCATGAAAACTAAATAATCATAATATTCTAAAGTTTTACTTTTAATTAAAAAATTTTCAGGTGAGTTACTCAGCTCACCGTACCCAAGAAAAATTTCATCATTTTCTAAGCTCAAGTAGGCAGAACCATTTCTTTCAAAATAATTATTTTCAGTCATTTTTTAATTAAATCTTAATCTTAATCTTAAAATTATTCCATCACAATAAAAATTACAGTCTAATAATCATTAATTGAAAGTCTCTATTTGTATTGACGTTATTTCTCAATTAATTTGAACTTAAGCGAATTACCTTCTCAACTCTTTCAACATCATATGGAACATCAATTGCTATTGATGAAGTAGAGACTTCTATCATTTTAATATCATATCCTAGCTCTAAAAACCTTAAGATTTCTATATCTTCAAGAAACTCAAGAGGAGTTTTAGAGCTCTCATGAGCAAAGTCTTGAAGAGCAATTTTCGGAAAGGCATAAATACAAACTTGTTTCCAAGCTTTACTGAAACTATTAATTTTATCAATTGGTATAGGAGCGCGACTCATATAAAGTAATTGAAAATCTTTACGAAATACTACTTTTGGTATATTAATATTTCTAAAATCTTTTTCTTCAAGAATTGGGCACATTGCATTAATAATTTGACTAGGATATTTTTTTGCTTCTTTGATAACTTTTTTAATATCCTCAGGATTAATTAATGGTTCATCACCTTGGACATTTATAATAGTTTCAGCTTGAATTTGTTTAGAGGCTTCATAAACTCGATCTGTCCCTGTAAGACAGTCAGAACTTGTAAGAAGAACTTGTATATTATTATTTTTGCAATGGTCGGCAATTTTTTCAGAATCAGTTGCTACAAAGATATTTGCTGAAGGAAGGACCTCTCTACATTGCTCCCAAACACGGTGAATCATGCTTTTGCCTAATATATCAATTAATGGCTTTCCAGGAAACCTGCTTGACTTATATCTGGCTGGAATTATTATTGCAGTATCCATATTCATAATCATAAAGTAATTATTATGCTAGTTTTTTTATCAAAACTCCAGTTTAAATAATAACCTTCATCTCTTAAATTGCAATCCAGTGTTTGTAATTTCATAAATTTAGAGTTCCTAACAGTATAATAAAAAAAAATTAAAAAATGGGATTACTACTTAAGATTGTGTTCGCAATATGGCGGTCTTGATCACTTCTAACTTCAAAAGATGCAAGTGGTGAATCAATCTCAAAAAGCCCAACTCTAGAATCAAATATAGTTTCCTGACGAACAAATTTAGTATGCGTTACGCAGCACAAACCTTTTAGCCCAACATAGGATTTTTCCTTATATAACCTTGGCATATCTCCACTATCTAGACGTGTAAAAGAATCACTCTCATTCTCTTGCCATAAAGAACCACTTTCTGCTTTAGCAGCAAAAACTGTATCAAGTCCAGTAATAAGAAGATGATCAATCAACTTATCAATTAAACCCTCCTCTCTGAAGGGAAAAGTCTCTTCTAAACTTATTACTAAATCTGGATATTCACCAAGTTTTTCAAGTCTGATAATGAAATCCTTCAGAACTGAATCAAGCCCAGTATAAGGCATAGCTAAACTTTCAGAACGTAAAAATGGAGATTCGGCGCCTAAAGATTTAGCTAAATTAGCAGTTTCTTTGTTATTTGTAGAAACAAAGATACGATTAATATATTTAGATTGTAGCGCCGAACTAATTGTGAAAGACATTTGTGGTCGATCACCTATTAACCAATCTTCACCTTTTATTGGAATGACAGCAATAATATTTAAATTTTCAGCATTAAGATGAGCTTTTGGAGATTTATTTGACTGCATATCTTGAATAATTCGAACAATATTATTACACCTTTCAGTGTCGCCATTTTGATGAATTCCATGATAGTGAAATACACTTGCTTGTGGCTCATAAGCAATTTTATATCCTCGATTAATCATTTCTTGGCCCCAAAGCCTATCTTCAATATTAGTAGTCTTACTATCAAATGGAACTTCATTCCATAGCGATCGATGCAGAATAGAATTTGCATTATGGAAAAAACTATCTTTAGACTGAACTTTTTTATCTAAACCAAAAACTAACAAAAGATCTCTCTTATCGGCTGGCGTGGAAAATGACATTGGCTCTTGTCTTCCATATACACCTGCATAAGAACTATCACTTTCAATTGCTATAACTAAGTTTTCAAGCCAAAATTCATTCACTGGAATACAGTGGCCTGATAAACAAACAATATAATCACCTGATGCCTCCCTTATTCCAATATTTAATGACTCACCTGGCAGGAATTCTTTAATATTTAGATATTTTAAACCTGAGAAATTTCTTGTCTTATCTATGGTTTTATCAACACTTTCATTATCTACAATTATAATTTCAAAATTTTGGTAAGTTTGACTATAGATAGCAGATAAGCAAGACGCAATCCATCTTTCTTCATTTTTAGTTCTAATAATTATTGAACATTTTTTAGACATTTTCATATTTTATTTATCAATATTTTGGAGAAAAATTTTAATTGAAACGACAAAGCTAGCAAACATATTACCTTTTGAATTAAGAAGGTATTTAAAAAAATTTAGTATTTTGAAAAGTCAATTTTCTATTAATTAATCTAACTAATCTAGATAAGAAGTTACTAATCTTTAAAAAATCTTTTTCAACTTCTTGTAAATGATTCATTACATTTAATGAGTTATTATCAAAACTTATTTTACTATTAATTGAGTTAACATCATTTTTTTTGCGAAATATTGCCCTGACCCACTCATCACCATAAATCATTTCAAATCCATTTCTTTCCCATACAAGCTTTAAATGCTCTAAAGAGAAATGATAATTATGTTCAAATTGAAGGTATTGAAGAAAGTTATTTGAAGATTTTAATCCCATAGTTTGGCTTGATTTCTTTCTAGTTTGATTCCAGCCAATAATTCCTGGAACTTCCACAAAAATAAAGCCCCCTTCCCTAAGGCGACTAAATGCAGATTGAACAGTTAAATCTAAATCAACAACATGTTCAAATGAATGAATTAACATAATTAAATCAAAATCAATATTTTTTGAAATACTAGTAATATCACCTTGAATAAGATTTAACCCTCTTTTTCGTCCTGGCTCTAAAAAAGGGGTAGCTAAGTCACATCCAGTGACTTGCTTACCAATTAGATGAAAATGCAATAAATTACATCCATCGCCACAACCAATTTCAAGTATTTTTTCTATTTGAGGAAAATCCTTATCCATTATTTTTTTTAGAAATAAAAATCTTTTCCATGAAAACGAATCTAAAGAGGTTCTTTTAACAAAATTTTTCTCAGGTTCGCCCCATCTGGCTTGTCCAAATTGATTTGCATAAAATTCAATTGGGTTTGCAATAAAGCTATTATTAAAAACAAACTCACACTTCTTACAAATGACTGTGTCGCATAGAATACCAACTCTGTCAACCTCAGAAATTAAGCTTGCCTCCTTACTAAAACAGATAGGACAGGAATTGTGTGAGCCATTAATAATCTTACTTGATGATATTTCAATCTTTTTTAATTTAAAACGATTTATTAAAAAAGATTTTCTGTACCTAAAGCTTAAAAATGCACTATGTATTTTCATTATTCAATTTTTTAGTTTTTGTACTCATTATTATTTAATAACTCATCATATTCTATTGAATAATCAAATTTTAAATTATTCATTGACCGCATCAGTAAATCGGCTAACTTAAGATCTTGGGCATTTTTAATCATAATTCCAGTAATTTTTGCAACTGAATATGTTTTAAATCTTCCACAAAATAGTGCATGGCCTTTTTTGGAAAATTCTTTTAAAAAAGCTTCTTTTCTCCAAACCATTATTGAATATACAAAAGGCATCACTGGCTGTAAGTCTTGAGTTTGTGCAAATAGCTCATCCTTATCATAATTGATAGCCTGATCTTTATAATTACAGTGAACTTGCTTATCTTCAACAGTAATCAGTGAGTCAAGCTTGTTATCAATAAAGTATGTAATTACATCACAAATTTCCTTGCTTGTTTGAAATGGTGCTATTGGATTAACCCATGCCACTACATCAGCTTCTGGGTATGCATTCATAAAATTAGCAACAACTGAATCACTTTTCGCGATAGAAGACCCTAAATTTTCAGGCCTATGATAAAAATCAACATTATAACGATTTGCAATATCTCCATAGATTTTATGTTCCGAGTTTACAATTATTTTCTCAAATACACCTGAATCTTTAGCTGAATTAATTACATAACTGATCATTGGCTTGCCATCAATCAATGCAAGATTTTTCATTTTTAACCTTGTGCTTCCAAAACGAGCTGGAACCATCGCATAGACTTTTGGCTTCTTCATAATTATCTCTCTACGTTAATATTTATCCACTCATTTCCATTAGCTAAACTTCGATGGGCCGCCTCAACCACAGCTGTACTAATCATTGCTTCATAAAAGGTTGGGCGTTCAAATTTAATTTTATCTAGTGTTATTGACCCTGCATTAATTTTAGTAACATCTGTTAAAAACTCTTTAATACTATCTATTCCATATCCACGCCATTCCTTTCTACCAATTTTATTACCAAACTCGCAACAAAAATCAGGGTTCGGTTGTTCAATTCCATTATGATCTAGATTAATCTTAATGCCTCTTTCTTTTTGGTCTGATTCAAGCCTACCTTTTGTACCAACTAGTTTAATTTTTTGATCAGACATTGAACTTGAAGATTCTGGATCAATCCAATTTGTTAATATTGTTTGAGAAAATATAGTACCATTTGGAAGTCTCCATTCAATAAAACATTGGATTGAGTCATATACATCTAGACCTTGAGTAGGTAGCCAGTTTTTTTGGCCAAGAGCCATTACTCTTATAGGCTGTGCATTTGAAACGAAACGCATTATATCTATATAATGAACTCCTAAATATTGCAAAATACTTGTTTTTTCAGCCCACTCTCTAAAGATTTCAGTGGGTATTGATTTACGTTGACTGTATTCAACCCAACAATAAAGAAGGTCGCCTAATTGGCCAGACTGGATTTTATCTCTTATCATTAAATTTGATTTATCGTACCTTTTATGAAATTCAACAGCTGCATATAAAAAACGCTCTTCAGCGAGATCTACAAGTTTTTTTGCTTCCTCTATGCCTGGTGTTAGAGGCTTCACAATTAATACTGGTAAATCAGCTTCTAAACAATCTTTAGCAATTTGAAAATGAAGATGGTCTGGAACCACAATAATTGCACAAGCTGGTTTTGGAATCTCACTAATTATCTTTTTATAAAAGAAGAGATCTTTAGTTCCATTCTTAGGAAAGAATGAAACATCAATACTAACACCAGTGTCTGTAATTAAAGCATTTGATTTTTCTTTTAAGGTACTGCTATTATTTCCATTTGTTCCAACAAAAAAAACCTTTCCCAAAGTAGATTTATCCCGTTGCCATTCAACAATTGCTGGAAGTATTGTTCCATATCCATTAGTTCCTCTTCCAGTTGCATACATGCCTGTTCCAATAACTACAATATTCATATTATCTTAAATCCATTTGATGTAACCAATCCATATTTTTAACAGCTTTAAATGTATGATCTGACCAAGATATACTATCATTATCATTATATTTATGATTTTCATTTAACCAATAGAGAGCTGGGATCAAATCTTGGCTAGAAAGTACTGAATAAACTGGTGAAATATTATTTTTAGTGCCGTTATTAAGCTTCAATGCTGAAATATGTTCATACTTTCCATCAGAATCATATTGTATTACTGGAACATTATACTGAAGTGCCTCTTCAATAGTGGTAGACGAATAACTTAATAAAAAGTCAGAAGCCATAAGATAGTCTTTAAAAGAACCTTCTACATAGATAGAATAGCAATCTGATTTTATTAAAGAAAGCTTTAAATCATCAAGACTGAGACCACTTTGTGGTCGAAAACGTATCGCAAGAAATAAATCAGGCACAACCCCAACTGCCTCTATTACATCATTAATATTATTTATGTACTCATCGAAAGTTTCATATACCCAAGGTCTAAGTGAATTCCAACTTTTAGGAGTTCCAGCATGCAAAATTATACGTTTTTCTGTTTTAATATTAAATAACTTCTTTTTAGTTAGCAACCGATTCTTTATGTTTAAATCTTTTTGTGCAATTATCAGAGGTCCAGTTATTATTTTCTTGGATATCACCTCATCTTGATTATTGATAAATTTATTAGCCCATGGTGTTTGAATAGCTATAAATGGATAATGAGCATTAAAAATTGTTTGAGAATGAATTGACCATTCTAACTTGGCCATAAGATTATTATTGGGAACATGAGACCCGTGAGAGATTAATAAAGCAGAAATATTTGACTCAAGACAAATCTCACCTAATGCGTAACCTAAATCAAGGCTATGTTGAGAAAAAACTTTTTCTGGCTTACTAATTTTTAATATTTCTTTTAAAGAAATTAATTCGCCATTAAGGCGATGCATTTTTGGACTAAGGGTATTTTCAATATAATCTAGTAAAAAATTGTCGATATTTAAACCAAAAATTGTAGTTAACTCAGGCTTTTTATAAAAGTAGCTTCTGATACTAGAAGTACATAAAGTTATTTTAGCTTGAAAATCTGCATATTCAGTTGGCTTAGCATTACTAGGAATGAACAAAAAGAAGTATCCCTCTCCCTTAAATACTTCTTTTAAGCGAGTCTTTAAAGAATTCCTTTGGATAGTTAAATATACTGGGAATGAATGGCTAAGATGCTGACTAATTTTACTAATTAAGTTAGGCATACCATAGGTATCTTCAAGAACAAGAATTGAATTTTTATTTTTCTTCAATAATTTCAAGATACTTAATTGAGATTTAAAAATTATTTTTTTAATCAGATTTTTTGAAGTACTAAAGTTATTATTTTTACTTTTACACTTTTTTCTTTTTTTGGTATTCTGAATTTGAATATCATTAGATTTAGCATAGCATTCGACAATCTCATTAAGTAAATAGTTTGTTTTACAAGAATCGATTTTTGATATTTTTTCAAAGGAATTAGGAATACTGATTAATAAATCTGGTTTATATTTTTTAACTGCCTGATCAATAATATATAACATTGATAAAAAGTAGTGAAGATGAAAACGAAAATAAAAAATCCAAGATTTTTCAAAAGCATGCCTTACATTTTCATTATCTATTTGACTTAGGAGAGGTCTTAATTCTTCAACTATTTCACATGATTTATTAAGAACATATCTATGTCCTTCAATACCAAAAAAATCAATAGTTGTTTGAAAAGGAATACTTCTTTTTTTAAGCTCTACAGAGACAGCAGGAATTGTTGAAATAATAATAGTATCAGTGTGAATTAAACCTTTAAGCGAGTTAATCTGATCTAAATCCTCAATAAAAAATATACTGCTCAACATGTTTTATGAATAACTTTATAAAAACTTTAATTTAACATTATTTTTGATGGATATTGCAGTTAATGCATCTGAAGTTGGATCGTCAATTGGTATTCCATGTTTCATTCTGTTTTTTGCACAAATTATTTGTGGATCGCCAGGTAACATAACCGAGTCCTCATTCATAGAAGGCTCAGACCTTACTTCGTCTGTCATTTGTTGCATATAATTAATAAACGCTTCTTTGGATATAACACCATCTGACCGCATAACCATGTAAAACTGACCTAATCTTCTCTGTTCTGACATTTCTGTTGTAAACATAGCAGGAATTGCCCGACCAAATGCCATACCCGTATAAACTCCACAAAGAATATCAACCATTGAAGCAAGGCCATATCCTTTATATGAGCCTGTTGGCATAACAGCTGCAGCTTTATGGGGGTTTTCAGTTGGCTTACCATTAAAATCAGCAGCAATTCCATTTTCTAATTTTTTATCCAAGCTCCTGTTTATTTTAATACGATTCCATGGGACTATACTTGTTGCCATATCCAAACAATATGGCTCATTATCCACACGAGGAGCAGCGAAACAAACTGGGTTAGTACCAAAATAAGGTCGCGTACCTCCATGAGATAAAATCAAAGCATCTGCATGAGTAAAAGCAAAGGCTATGTAACCCTCTCTAGCTGCTTTTAACGCCATACTTGCCATTGCGCCTGGATGACTAGAATTTGATACGGCAACAGTAGCAATTCCTTGAATTTTTGCTATATCCATTGCTATATCAATTGCCTTCATACCTGCGGCATGACCAAATGCATTATCAGCATCTAAATGGGCAATTGATGGAAATGATTTGTTTAATTTAAACTTAGGTCTAGGATTTTTTCTTCCACTCATTGCAGAATCAAAATAATGTGGAAGGAGTCTAATACCATGCGAATCAACCCCTCTTAGAGAAGTTTCACATAACCCTTTAGTTACTGAATCAAGTGAAAACTTATCTAAATCAGCTATCTTTAAGATTTTTTGAGTGAATGAAACTAAATCTTCATACTTTATTATATTCATAGTATTTTTAGTAATAGAAAAAAGTTAAGTTGTTTAATTAATTGGATAGAGAAATAT
>Ga0075447_10000828_pt1 | contig 15093 bp, 14 predicted proteins | sample CoawatmetaG10DNA_FD_72352 | JGI IMG/M metagenome (GOLD analysis project Ga0075447, IMG submission 72352) | Marine microbial communities from the West Antarctic Peninsula - Coastal water metaG104-DNA | ecosystem: Environmental > Aquatic > Marine > Coastal | place: Atlantic Ocean: West Antarctic...
GAAAAATATGATTATTTTGCATCTATTGCACAAAAAAACTTTATCAGAAATAATGTAAGTTCGAAAATCAAGTTAATCGAAGGAGATGCTTTTATCAGCTTAAAGCAATTAGAAAAAAAGGACCATTTTGATTTTATTTTTCTGGATGGAAATAAAGAGAGGTATGCTGATTATTTTGAAATGATAGATCCACTGCTGCGCCCTGGGGGGGTATTTATTGTTGATGATTCATTATTTAATGGTGATGTATTAAATGATAAACGTCAAACAGAAAAAGGTGAAGGAGTATTTAAATTTCTTAATACAATGGAAATGCAGGAAAACTATTCCAAGTTGCTGCTTCCAATAAGTAATGGTATGTCTATTATGATAAAAAATTCAAAGTAACTTTGGTTTTAAGGAAAAGAAGTGATAGTTTCTAGATCTATTTTCACGCAAATAATCCATCTTTTTGGTCATTTGAGTGAACGCCGTCGCAGACATTACTATCTATTATTTGCCCTCACGCTGGTCAGTGCATTTATGGAGGTTGTAAGTTTAAGTGCTGTAATTCCATTTATATCTGTCATTAGTAGTCCAGATGGGTTATCAAAATACCCCTTTATTAATGATATTTTAAGTTCAGTTGGTATTTTGGAAGGCTCAAATTCAGTATTTATAATAAGTGTTGGGTTTATGGTGGTAGCAATAATTGCTGGTTTAGTGAGGATATTGCTTATTTGGGTTGGCATTAATATTGTAAATGCTAGTGCAAGAGATCTAAGTGATAAAGTTTTTTCTCTAATACTTTATCAACCCTATACTGTCCATGTGGCTAATAATAGCAGCGAAGTCATAAACAGTATGGTAAAAAAAATTGGCTCTGCTTCTGCTACGCTCTCAGCAACAGTAACTATAATTATTTCAACCGTATTGTTTACTTCAATTATTACAACCATATTTGTTGTTGATTATAGGGTTGCAGTTGGTTCAGTGGCTATTTTTGGAACTGCTTATGTATTCATCGCCCTAATAACCAGATACAGAGTTACCTATAATGGTAAAAAAATTGTTGTAGAGCAAGGGAATATGATTAGAATTCTTCAAGAATCCCTTGGAGGTATTCGTGATATTATCTTAAATGGCACGCAATCTGTTTATCGCAAAGCTTACTATAAGTCTAACTCAATATCTTTACGAGCAAATAGTGAGAATATATTTATGAATAGTTCTCCACGTTTTATTATGGAAATGTTGGGGATGGTGCTGATTGCCACTATTGCCATATTTGTTACTAAGTCAAATAATCCTCTTATAGCTTTACCGATGCTAGGAGTTCTAGGTCTTGGCGCTCAGCGCTCTCTCCCTCTAATGCAGCAACTTTATGGCGCTTGGACAAGTTTACTTAATAGTAAAGCTGCCCTGACTGATGTGATAGAATTACTTCAACAGTCCTTGCCAGATCATGCAAACCTATCTGAACAAAAGCCACTCTTATTTAAAAAATCTATCTGCTTAAATAAATTAAGCTTTCGTTATAGCAAAGCTACCCCTTGGGTACTTGATAATTTAACACTAGAAATACCCAAGGGCTCACGAGTAGGTATTATTGGTAAAACTGGAAGCGGAAAAAGCACAATCGCAGATCTATTAATGGGGTTACTTGATCCTACGAAAGGAAAAATTATGGTTGATTCTAAGCAAATTAATCTAGATTTAAAACAATCATGGCAGCGTGCAGTTGCCCATGTTCCCCAGAGTATTTTTCTGACTGATGCCTCAATAAGAGAAAATATTGCTTTTGGTGTGACATCAGATCAAGTAGATATTAATTTAGTTTATAAAGCGGCTGAACAAGCGAAGATTTCAGAATTTATAAATAGCTTGCCTGAAGCTTTTGACACGAATGTTGGTGAACGAGGAGTTAAGCTAAGTGGTGGGCAACGTCAACGTATTGGCATTGCACGTGCGCTTTATAAGCAAGCAAGTGTATTGATTTTTGATGAAGCGACAAGTGCATTAGATACTGAAACTGAGCATAGTGTAATGGAAGCCATAGAAAGTCTTAGTAAAGAGCTGACGCTTATAATAATAGCTCATCGTATTACCACACTTAAGAATTGTTCTATGATTATAGAATTAGCTGATTCAGGTATTAAGCAAGTTGGTAGTTATCAAGATATTATAAATCAATCAGAAAAGTAATCTAAATTTAGAGTTTTTTTATTAGAAAATCATTTATAGTTACAGTATGTATTATTTCCTAGATGAAATAATTGGATAAAAAAAGTTGTAAATAGAGGCTCTATTTGCATTGTTAATTTCATTTATACTCCCTGTGGAGTATTTTTGAAATACCCATCTTAATTAATGCTTAAATTAGGCGTTTTTAGAGAATTAGTACATTTTTAAGGAGTTACAACTGAGATGTTAAACAAACAAAAATTAGTCTTAGTTACAGGTGCTGATGGTTTTATTGGGTCTCACCTTGTAGAAATGTTAGTAGTGAATGGATATAAAGTAAAAGCTTTATCCCAATATAACTCTTTCAATAATTGGGGGTGGCTGGAGGATATAAATTGCAAAGATAAAATAGAAGTCATTGCTGGAGATATCAGAGACCCATATTTTTGTAATCATATTACGAAAGATATAGATATTATCTTTCACCTCGCAGCACTAATTGCCATACCATTCTCCTATATCGCTCCAGATAGCTATGTAGATACCAATATTAAAGGCACACTAAATATTTGCCAAGCAGCAAAAGAGAATGGCAATATACGAGTCATCCATACTTCAACTAGCGAAGTCTATGGCACTGCTCAATATGTTCCAATGGATGAAAATCATCCACTTCAACCACAATCTCCATATAGTGCAACCAAAATAGCAGCAGATGCACTGGCAAAGAGTTTTAATAATGCTTTTGATTTACCTCTTACAATAGCTCGACCATTTAATACATATGGACCAAGACAATCTGCAAGAGCAGTTATTCCAACAATTATTACTCAAATTGCAAATGGAGCAAAAGAAATTCAACTGGGAGATTTAACCCCAACGAGAGACTTTAGTTATGTCGAAGATACATGTAGAGGTTTCATCGCACTTGCAGAAGAGGATTCAACTATTGGTGAGACTATAAATATAGGGTCTAACTATGAGATTAGTATTGCAGATACCCTTAATATTATTAAAGATTTGATGCAGAGTGATGTCAAATTCATAGCTGATGAGCAAAGGATACGTCCAGAAAAATCAGAAGTATTTCGTCTTTGGTGTGATAATAAAAAACTTGAGAAGTTAACAGGATTTAAACCACAGTATGATATTAAAAATGGGTTACAAAAAACCATAGAGTGGATCACAGAGCCAGATCATCTTAAAACTTATAAATCTGAAATTTATAATGTCTAACAAACTGAATTTAAATATCTGTGGAAGAATGATTGGTGATGATTATCCGCCACTTGTTATTGCGGAGATTGGTATCAATCACGAAGGTAGCTTAAAAACAGCATTTGAGCTCGTGGATGCAGCTATTTCTGCAGGAGCAGAAGTAATTAAACATCAAACTCATATTGTTGAAGATGAAATGAGTTCTGCTGCAAAAGAAGTTATTCCTGGAAATTCAGATGAATCTATTTATGAGATTATGGAGCGATGCGCACTCTCTGAAGAAGATGAACAGAAACTCAAAGAGTACATAGAGTTTCAAGGAGCAATATTTATCAGTACACCATTTTCAAGGGCAGCAGCAGATCGGCTTGAGAGGATAGGCGTTTGTGCTTATAAAATTGGTTCTGGAGAGTGTAATAATTATCCATTGATAGAGCATATAGCAGCTTTTAAAAAACCGATGATTATCAGTACAGGTATGAATAATCTTGAAAGTATCCATAAAGCGGTGGAAATAATCAGGAAGCATAACATCCCTTATGCACTTTTACACACGACAAATATATATCCGACTCCTGCAAGACTTGTCAGGCTAGGAGCGATGCAACAGATGCAAAAAGAGTTTCCTGATGCTGTTATAGGGCTATCAGACCACACAACTTCAAACCTTGCTTGTTTCTCAGCTGTTGCCTTAGGTGCAAATATCCTTGAACGACACTTTACAGATAGAATGAATCGAAAAGGACCTGATATTGTTTGTTCTATGGACCCAATTCGCCTTACAGAGCTTATTATTGGTGCGCAAGAAATTGCTACCATGCGCGGAGGCAATAAGGAAGCAGCAATAGAAGAGCAACCTACTATAGATTTTGCTTTTGCAACAGTAGTTTCAATTAAACCGATTCAAAAAGGAGAGATTTTTACAAAAGATAATATCTGGATCAAAAGGCCAGGAACTGGCGAAATATTAGCAGATGAATATTATGATGTGTTAAATAAAAAATCTCTTAGAAACATACTTGTAGATACACATTTATTAAAAAGTGATATAGAGAGCTTAGATTGATCAGTAAAATAGTAATAACAGGTGCAACAGGTTTTATAGGAAAAGCGCTTTGTGCAAAATTAGAAGTTAAAAAAAAGTATTCAATAATAAAAGTTACAAGATCAAAAAATCAAAAATCTGGTTTTCACCAAGTCACTAACTATGCACAAACTCCACCGGGAGATATTTTAATTCATCTGGGTGAAAACCCAGATAGAGCAGAGGTTAATAAAATTGGTAATGGATATCGATTAAGCTCAGGAGTTGTAATGGAATCTCTTCTAAAAAAAGGATACAAAAAAATAATCTATTGTTCTTCCTCCATTGTCTATGGTGATCAAGGAGAAGGGCGATATATGGAAAATATGTTGACCTGTGCTGATGATGTATATTCAACAGCAAAATTAGAAAATGAACATAGAGTATTATCTTCAGGTGGAACTGTTGTTCGCTTCTCAAATGTTATTGGTAATGGAATGTCAAAAAATACCGTGCTTCAAGATATACTTAACCAACTTTCAGGAAAAGGTTCATTAAAAATTCATAACATGCATCCAATAAAAGATTTTATTTGGATAGATGATGTTGCTGATGCCATAATTAGTTTATTAAAAAAAGATACAGTAGGAATATTCAATATCGGCTCTGGTGTTGAAACGTCAATATATAAACTAATAAAAACGATATTATATATAAATGAACAACATAGCCGAGAAATCAAAAGTACTATAACAAATCCTGAATATTCTTATAATGTTCTGAATATAGAAAAAATAAAAAAATTAACAGGCTGGAAACCAAAACATACACTATCCCAATCACTAAAAAAATGTTAAATAGTAATGAAAGAAAAGTAGTGGCAGTTTTTACTGGTAATCGTGCAGAGTATGGGCTTCAACTTCCAATATTAAAGGCAATAGATGAACATCCTGAGCTTGAATATAAACTCATTGTATCAGGCGCACATTTAGATAAAAACTTTGGTAATACCCTTGATGAAATTACCAAAGATGGATTTCATATTGATGCAGAAGTAAAAATTGAGATGGATGCTAGCTCTCTAGAAGATAATGTTAAGGCAATTGGAACAGGTATTCTGAGTGTGGGTGAGGCAATTAAAAAAATTCAACCAGATATGATGGTTGTTTATGCAGATCGTTTTGAAGGCTTCGCTGCAGTTATTGCTGCTACACAGATGAATATTCCAACTGCACATATTGAAGGCGGGGATTTAACAGAAGGAGGGGCATTAGACGATTCGGTTCGTCATGCAATGACTAAACTATCCCACATTCATTTTACAACCAACCAACAAGCTAGTAATCGTTTGTTAGCAATGGGTGAAGAAGCATGGCGTGTTCATACTGTTGGCTTTCCAGCAATGGATATGATTTCTGAAGGGAATTACGCAACTCCAGATGAGATTGTAGAAAAATTAAATATCAATTTAAATAAACCTATTGTATTGTATACGCAGCACTCAGTAACAACAGAATTTGATCAAGCTGAAGCTCAGGTTACTCCCTCTCTTGATGCGCTTGAAGCTCTTGCTAAAAAAGGCATACAGATAATTGCTACATTTCCAAATAATGATGCTGGAGGTCTAACAATTATAGATAAGTTAAAAGAGTTAGACGAATGCTCTATTGATAATATACAAGTTCATAGATCATTAGGGCGTTATCTTTATCATGGCCTACTGGCGTTAGCTCAAGATACTACTAATAGATTAGTCTGCGTAGGAAATTCATCATCTGGTATTAAAGAGACTCCAGTTTTTGGTTGCCCAACAGTAAATATAGGGAGCCGACAAAAAGGCAGGTTGAGAGGACAAAATGTATTAAATGTTGATTATAAAAAAGAATCAATTATTAATGCTATAACAGAATGTATTGAAGATAAAGCTTTTAGAAAAAAATGCTCTGAAACACATAATCCTTACTATATTGGCGGTGCTGGTAAGAAAATAGCTAAAGTATTGGCGGAAGTAACACTTGATAAAAGGCTAATACGTAAGCGGATGATGTTGAAGGGTGAGGTTAAAACTGGATGGTACAGATGAAGCAAAACACAATCACCCAAACTTCAACATTAATAGATGCTGTAAGAACTATTGAGTCAAGTGCTAAGCGATTAGCTGTGGTAATTGATCAAGAGGGTCGAGTAATAGGTACACTTACAGATGGAGATATTCGAAGATCAGTTCTCGATGGCGATAATCTTAATACCCCAGTAACTAAAGCAATGAATAAAAAACCTGTAGTTTCAGGAGTTGGTGTATCAGATAGTGCGTTGCAAAAAATATTAATAAAAAATCAGATTCGTTCAATACCTATCGTTGATGAGAATAATAGGTATTTGAGAACTTTATATGAAACTGAACTTTATAAAAAAGATAGTCCATCTTCAATAGAAAAAACCTTTACAGCTGCCGTCATTATGGCTGGAGGAGAAGGAAGTCGACTTCGACCATTGACAGAGAAAATTCCAAAACCAATGGTAGATATTAATGGAATTCCTTTACTAGAAAGACAAGTTAGAGGGTTGGAAAAAACTGGTATCAAAACTATCTATATTTCGATTAACTATTTGGGCCAAATAATTAAAGATCATTTTTTAGATGGGAGTAATTTTGGTGTCAAAATTCACTACTTACAGGAAGATAAAAAGTTAGGTACTGCTGGCGCTCTTTCATTGCTTCCTTCATTGGATGAAAATGGAACTTTGCTAGTAATGAATGGCGATATCTTCACAAAATCAGATTTCGTTAATCTTTATCATTTTCATAAAGAACATAAGTCATCAATAACTATGAGTGCTATTGATTACCATGTGCGAATTCCATATGGTGTTATAGACCGAAATGCTGCTAAAGTAATTGGACTACGAGAAAAGCCCTCACAAAGATTTTTTTGTAATGCTGGTATTTATGCCATATCGGTAAATATTTTAAAAAAAGTACCAATAGAAAAGTTTTGGAATATGACAGATTTCATAGAGTTATGTTTAAGTGATGAAGACAATGTGTCAGTATTTCCTGTTCATGAGTACTGGACAGATATAGGTACTATTGATGATTTAGCAAATGCACGCAAAATTTCTGAATCAGAGTAATGATTTTAGCCTTATGAATAAATTTCCAAGTGTACTTGTTTGTGGGACTGGATCAATTGGTCAACGCCACATTAAAAACTTGCAAAGTTTAAATGTCAATGTATCTGCATGGAGAGCTAGAGGTGAACTTTCAAAAGAGTTATCTGAAAAATTTGGAATAGTTGTGCATGCAGATCTAGATTATGGCTTAGAGCAAGCAGATGCGGTTGTAATAGCAACATCTACAAATACACATATTGATATTGCTTTAAAAGCTGCTGAACAGGGTAAAGCGATATATATGGAAAAACCTATTGCTAAATCTTTTTCTGAAATTGCGCCTCTAGTTAGTGTAATAGCTAAAAATAAAAATATTATAGAAGTTGGATTTCAATTAAGAGCACATCCAAATCTGATTAAAATACATGAGATTTTAAAACTAAATCAATTTGGCCCACTATATACATATAGGGCTGTTGTTGGTCAACGCTTAGATCGATGGAGGCCTAATACGAATTATAGGGAGTCATATAGTGCTAGTATAAAAAATGGAGGTGGGGCGTTACTTGATTTAATTCATGAGATTGATTTAGTATATTGGCTAACAGGCAGTATTGATAAATTATACGCAAATATATCAAATGTTAGCGATTTAGAGATGAGTGCAGATGACTTAGCTAATCTAACTTTAATGAATAGAAGTGGTGCTGTTGGGCAAATACAGTTGGATATGGTAAGCCCAGAATATAGACGTAACCTAGAATTAGTGTATAGAGATGCAGTTATTTATTGGGATTATACGACTGGGACTGTTTATAAAAAAATGAATGGAGTGACGTCATTAATTGATGAGGTTGCAGTAACATACGAGAAGAATATGATGTTTATAAAACTTATGAGAAACTTTATTGAAAGAGTTAATGGAGAAATGAAACCTCCATTTTGTTCATTAGAAGATTCTATTGTTGCGCAAAAGATTGCAGAATCTGCAAGAAGTTCAAGCTTACTAGAGAGAGTTGTTAAGTTGGATGAGATTAGTTTATGACCGTTCTATGTGTTATTGGTGCAAGAGGAGGTAGCCAAGGGTTGCCAGGCAAGAATACAAAAGTGCTTTTAGGAAAGCCTCTAATAGCTTGGACTATTGAGGCTGCATTACAAACTCCTGAGATAGATAAAGTTGTTGTTTCTACAGACTCAAAAAAAATTGGTGCTATTGCTCGAGATTTTGGTGCAGAAACACCATTTTTTAGGCCAGATTTCTTATCTGGTCCAGAGGTTGGTAAATTTGATGTTTGGAAGCATGCATTAGAGAGTTGTGAAAAATATTATAATGAAGAGTATGAAATTTTTATTGATCTAGACTGTACTAATCCACTTAGAGAAGTAAGTGATATATCAAATATCATTAAACAACTAAGAGGCTCTATTGTAAGAGGTGTAGATACTGTTTTTACAATTTGTGAAGCAAGAAAAAATCCATATTTTAATATGATTGAAGAGCGAGATGATGGCTCATTATGCATGAGTAAATCATTGGGTCTTACAGTTATCAGAAGACAGGATGCACCATCAGTTCATGAACATGTAGCCAGTATATATGCAATGTTGCCTGAGCACATAAAAAAGAAAAACCACTTATTAAGTGGCCATGCTGAAGGTTATGATATTGGTCTTGAAAAAAGCTTTGATGTTGACTCTGATTTTGATTTTCAATTAGTAGAATACTTAATGAAAAAAAAATACAAATTATGAATAAACAGGAAATAAATATTAAAGGAAAAAGAATTCTTCTTGTAGGTGCTACAGGCATTTTAGGAAGGGTGTATGCATCAGAATTAGCAAAAATAGATAATGTTAAACTAGTGATTGCAGATACTGCGAAAACTGATGTTCTTTTATATGCAAAAAAGCTAGGAGTATTAGGTGTAGAGATAGATGTATCATCTGAAGCTTCAGTAATCGATTGTTTGAAATATGTTAAAAAGCAGCTTGGAGGGCTTGATTCCGTTATAAATAATGCCGCAGCAACAGGAGAAGGCTTAATGAATTCTGGAGAAGCATTTGCAGATTTTGAAGATTATCCTCTGGCTGTATGGCAAAAAACAATAGATATAAACCTTACTGGAGTATTTTTAGTTGCAAGGGAGGCTGGGCGATTGATAAAATCTACAAGCAAATGTGGAATAATGATTAATGTTTCGAGTATTTATGGTGTTGTAGGCCCAGATCATCGTATTTACGAAGGTCAGTCATTTAAATCATTCCCAGGATATTCTGCAAGTAAGGCAGGTGTAATTGGTTTAACAAAGTGGCTTGCAACCTGGTGGGGTGGGAATATTCGGGTGAATTGTGTAATTCCAGGGGGTGTTTTTAACGAGCATAATGAAGATTTTGTAAAAGCATATAGTGATCGTGTGCCTATGGGCAGGATGGCAGAGAGAGAGGAATTAGTAGGTATAATTTTATATTTGTTGTCTAATTCATCAAGCTATGTTACTGGACAGAATTTCATCATCGATGGCGGACTTACTGCTTGGTAGTTAATATTGACTTTATATAGCAAGGTTAAACGATATTAATTCAATTGATTAAAAAAGTTATTAAAACATAAATAATAGAGGAAATATAATGTGAGGTTAAATCTTAATTGATTTTTTAGGTATGCTAATCTGATAAAAAATAATGATTTAGATAATCATTTGGCCTTTATCATTTTTTTTATCACTACTATAAATTCCCTTTAAAAAACAATTGTTAAAATAGTAAGCAAAATTATACTATTTTTTGCCTACTGGAGAAAAAATGAGTTATTTAAGAAAATTAGAACATGCTTTTTGGAGACAAAGTCAAAATTTAGTAACCAGTAATGAAAAATTTCACAATGTTCATAAAGGCGAGACATGTTATATACTTGGTAATGGGGGTTCACTGAAGTATTTTGATTTGTCAGTATTATCAAATGCAACAACAATAGGCTGTACTTATTCTTTGATGGATAATAGGTTAAGCACGTCTAGTCTCAATTATTGCGTGTTTCCTTCTGCATATTTAATGTATCCATTATGGAAGAAAAAGAATCTTATTACGGGCCAGAGAATACAATTGAATGCACTCTCACCTATATTTAAGAAATTAATTAAAGAAAATAATAAAACACATTTTTTTGTAAGCTTAACAGATAGGTATTCTTTTTTAAAAACTCCTGAGAATATGAGTTATATATATCATTTTGGTAAAAAAGAGGGTTATAGCTTTGATATGGCAGGAGCCTTTTCTCTTTTAGATGGTGGGCTAGATGCAATGATTGGGATTGCAAAATATCTAGGATTTTCTAAATTAGTATTACTTGGTTGTGATTATCTTGGAAGCCCGTGTTTGGAAGGGCACTTTTATTCTACTAATGATCCAGCTAAAGGTATTTATCATGAAAAATATGCTAACCGTATTAGAAAAATTACTGATAATCTGGCATTAGATGTACTAACAATTTTTCCTGATGGTGTAAGTAGCCCTCTTTTTAAATCAAAATCATTTTTAGAGTATTTTGGTATAGACGAACAAAGTTACACACAATCCCAACTTATCAATAAAGATTATATGGAATTGCTAAAAATAGCTCATTCAAAGTATCAAGTTGAACTTATTAAATGATTTCTTTTATTAGAATAAACTTACATCAATTATTTTAGTAATTTTTAAAAAAAGCTTCTAATAATTAATATTGAGGTATAAGACTTGAATAGATTACAAGAATTATTCACATATAGGCAGGCTAAGTTATCTGACCAATCAGAAATTATGAAATTTATTAATAATTTTTGGAAGCCAAATCATATTCTTAGTAAAGATCCTGATTTTTTTAAGTATGAGCATGTGGATGGTTCAAATATAAATTTTTTTTTAGCAATTAATAAAAAAACGAAATCCATCTCAGGAATTTTAGGCTTCATACCTTACGGAAGGGATTTAAAGAGCCATATTTGTGGCGTAATTATGCAAGTTAGTCCACATGCTAATGTACCTTTCCTTGGTGTAGAAATAATGAGGCAAATGCTTAAAAAAACTAATCCACAAACTTATTGTGGAATTGGAACTGATCCAAAAACAATGATTCCTCTTGTTAAAACTTTTTTTAAACGAGAAGTGGGAATTATGGATCATTATTTCTATTTAAATCCAGCACTAAATGAATTTCAAATAATCAAAATATCCAAGATAGATAAAAATCACTTAGAAAAAACTGGCTTTAATAATGTAATTAGTTTAAATAATATCCAACTTGCAGATGAAAAGTTAATAGTTGAACACTATGAGCAATTATTTATAGAAGCAAACCTTCCTAGAAAAAGTCTAGAATACGTACTAAAACGATATTTAAATCATCCAATATACTCCTATAAGAGTTATTTAATTTGTGACTCAGAGAGTGGTAATCAATCTTTATTATTTGCAAGAGAGGTTGAATATTCTGGATCAACAGTATTAAGAATTATAGATTTTTTAGGTGATGTGAATGTCCTAGGAAAATTAAATGTTTGGTTAGATTCAATTATTTCGGATAATTGTTATGAATATATTGACATACTATGTAGTGGAATTGATCAAAAATTATTTGAAGGGAGCGGTTTTAAATTAGTAAAGGACGTGGACATTATTGTGCCAACATACTTTGAACCCTTTATATGCGAAAATATTGATATATATTTTGAGAAATCACATCAAGATTTAATTCTCTTTAAAGGAGATGCAGATGGGGATAGGCCTAATAAAGTTCATAGTATTAAAAAGAATTAAGATAACTATTTATTTTTTAATGAGTTTCACTTAATAAGAAGAAATCATAATAAGTATCAACTAGAACCATTTAAGAGCGCATATCTACAACAACTCTTCCTTTAAGATTTCCAGTTTGTATTTTATCTATTTTAGAATTCAAACTCTCAAGGTTGCAATCAACAGCTAAGTTTTCTAATTTTTTTGGCTTCCAAGTGCTTGCTAGTTTAGACCATACTTCTTTTCTGATAGACATTGAGTTCTCAGACGCAGCTACCCCTTGAAGAATTATTCCACGCATAATAAATGGAAATACAGTTGCATCTAATTTAGCTGAGGAAACTAAGCCAACAGATAAAACAACTCCATTCATTTTAGTAGAATTTAAAATTGTTACTAGTGTATTTCCACCTACTGAATCTATAGCTCCAGCCCAAGTTTCTTTTAGTAGAGACCTTCCTGAATCATCATCAACTGACTTCCGATCTAATACTTCAGAAGCACCAAGTTTTTTCAAAAATCCTTCAGCACTTTTTTTACCAGTAGAGGCACTTACTGAATATCCCAATGAAGATAGGATCGCTACTGATACACTTCCTACACCCCCCGAAGCTCCAGTTACTATAATGGGGCCACTATCTGGAAAAATATTTTGCTTCTCCAATAAATTTACTGCAACACCTGCTGTAAAGCCAGCTGTTCCATAAATCATACTCTCTCTCAAACTAAGCCCTTTTGGTAATGGCATAACCCAATCAGCTGGCACACTTATATACTGACCAAAACCTCCTGAGGTATTCATGCCAAGATCAAAACTGATAACCACAACATGATCTCCCACTTTAAATCTGTCATTACTAGTAGATTCAATAATACCTGCAGCATCAACTCCAGGAGTATGTGGATAATGCCTTGTTACTGTTCTAAGTCCAGAGCAAGAAAGACCATCTTTGTAGTTGAGTGAAGAGAAATGGACACGAATTAATATTTCTCCCTTGGGAAGTTCACTAATATTACGTTGCTCGATAGATCTTGTAAAGTTTGCACCATCTTGGCGAACAACTAATGCTTTAAAAGTTTGATTCATACTAATTAATTTAACTTTGGAAGTGGCATGTCATGAGGTGAAATGAGTTTAAACTCGCCTTGACAAATATTTTTATTACCTATCATTATTTTAACTTCACCAGTAGCAACTCCTCTCTTGTATGATAATAAAACTGCATATATATCAAGTTGACAATCTGGAGAGACACTTGATAGAAGTTTTGTACTAATATTAGTTACATAAGATAGCTTCCCTTTATGTCCTTTTATAGAATAAATTACTAGAACAAGTGTTTGAAGCATTGCCTCAATTTGCAATGCACCTGGCATTATTTGTTCTCTTTCCAAATGGCATTTAAAAAACCAATCATCTTTTTTTAGTTTCTTTATTGCATAGCAGCTTTTCCCAGGAATTAGTCGCTCAACATAATCAATCATGAGGAATGGTGGAGTAATTTCTAAATAATCTATTATTTCACTAATATTTAAACTAAGTTCCTTCATTATTTAGCCTTTTTTTTGAAGAAATTTCTGTATGTCAATTGCAATCTTTTCACCCACAAGTCTGTATTTTTCAAGAAGAAATCTATATTCTGCTGTTTTTCCAAAAGCATCAGGCAGTCCTAATGTTAGTTGGGCGGGGCTATTAGTAAATTTAGCTATATATTGAGCAATAATACTGCCAAGACCTCCAATAATTGAATGCTCTTCAACTGTAATAATGGTCTTTGATAGAGATATAGCCTTATCAACTTCACTATAGTCAAAAGGTTTTAGAGTATGTGTATTTACAACTGAAGCTGAAATACCTAATTTATCTAAAATTTTAGCTGCCTCAAGAGATTCAAATACCATAGAGCCACTTGCAAAAATCGTAATATCTGAGCCCTCTTTTAGTGTTATTGATTTTCCAATTTGGAAATCATATTCTTCAGTGTATACAGAGGGATTACCCACAGCACCAGTTAGTCTTATATACATTGGACCATTAAATTCAGAAGCAGCATGAACTGTCTTAACAATCTCGGCACAATCCGCAGGACAGACAATAGTTATATTTGGTATTGATCTTATTACTGCTATATCCTCGAGACCATAATGTGAATTACCAAGAAATGCCATAGATATGCCACTTCCAATTGCTACAGCTTTTACATTTAATTCCATATATCCAAGATTCATTCGAATCTGCTCTCCAGAACGCAATGTCAGAAAAGGCGCAAAAGAAGTTGCAAAAACATTGTAACCTTCCTTGGCTAGTCCTGCGGCAACTCCTATCATATTTTGTTCGGCAATACCTGTATTTAAAAATCTATCAGGAAAAGAATTTTTAAATCGAGCTAATCCAGAAGAGTCTCCTAGATCTCCTGAAAGCATCATTAATTTTGGATTTTTTTCACCTGCAGAAAGTGCTGCCTGACCAAAAACGGCCCTAGAGCCTAATCTAGACCACAACCGAGCATTAGTGGGATTAATAATAATTTTTAACCCTCCAGTTCACTAAGTGCAAGTTCATATTTACTCTTAGTTAATATATTATGATGCCACTCATTATTATTTTCCATAAAGGAAATACCCTTGCCTTTAGTTGTATTTGCCACAATCATCTTGGGCTTTCCATGATTATGATTAGCCTCGAAAGCTTCTACAAGTTGAATTATATCGTGACCATCTAAATCATATACATCCCATCCAAAGTTTTCAAATTTTGCTGCTAGATTGCCAAAATTAATAATTTCACTACTAGGGGTCAT
>Ga0075447_10000834_pt1 | contig 15041 bp, 17 predicted proteins | sample CoawatmetaG10DNA_FD_72352 | JGI IMG/M metagenome (GOLD analysis project Ga0075447, IMG submission 72352) | Marine microbial communities from the West Antarctic Peninsula - Coastal water metaG104-DNA | ecosystem: Environmental > Aquatic > Marine > Coastal | place: Atlantic Ocean: West Antarctic...
CTGGATGGTGCCAAAGCGCAATATCGCGGCGTGGTGCTGGCGGCGCTGGTCGATGTTTCCGACACCTTGAACGCCTTGCGCGAGGACGCCGACGCGCTGCAAGCCGCCGCGACCGCCAGCGCCGCCGCGCAGCGCAATCTGGACTTCGTCACCCGCCAATTGGCCCTGGGCGACGTTGGCACGCTGGCCGTGTTGAACGCGACGACCGCCAATGCCGCAGCCCAAGTACAACTCGCCCAGGCGCGTGCCATCCGCTTCGCCGACACCGTGGCCTTGTACCAGGCGCTCGGTGGCGGCTGGTCTGATACTATGACAGGCGCGCGTACTGCGAAATCATAGCGGTCGAATGCGCAGGCGGACGCGCTGTCCATGCACGGGGCGCGCTATGCCGAAGCGGCGGCCGAAAGGGAGCCTGTCTCCAGCACCATGCACGCTAGTTCTACGCGATGCCGGTTGAGCCATTTGGTCAAAACGTCGGGGTCGCTCGCAACAACATCGCGACGTAAAGCCTTACCATGGACATCGACCACGCAGATATGCTGCGTCTTGTCGCTCGCATCCCATCCTGCGTGAATCGACATCGGTCACCTTCCGGCATTGAAGTGCTAAGGCCACTTCGTACGATGTCTGAGGACCGCTGCATCCATTACGCGGCGTCCCAACTCGTTTCGGCTCGCGCCGTGCCATTGCCGTCCCCTAGGGCTTACTGCCGATAACTTCTTTAGAAGTGCGTCTCGTGGATCGCGAGCCACCGGCTCAATTTTGTCCACGCGCCCACCTTCACGAACGGTCTCCGGAATCGCGTCACCCAAATATTGCCAGCGGTTTCGATGGCGGACGCCGTTCGGCCAGGACGGCCTGATCGGGAGGAAAAAATGCCGTCCGTTCGGATAGCACTCGCTCATCCTCTATAATGAGACAAAACCAGTCTTGCGAAGGCGGGTGTGCGTATTTCGATAGTCACAGGGGTAATGAATGCAATCAGTGATGAAATTGCCCGAATCTATGACTGTAAGGGCCATTAAAAAGTTTCAGAAAGATTTAACAGGGGTATTAAATGAAAACGAAAAGTTGAGCTTGGATGTGTCCAACATAACTGAAACAGACATAAGTTTTATTCAGATTGTCTATGCGGCGCGTTATCATGCGGAGTGTCATTCAAAAGAAATTCGTCTCGACAAGCCTGCCGATGGAGCGGTTGCCGCGCTGTTGGCGCGCGGCGGCTTCACCACCGATCCTGACCAAGCCGACATTGATTTCTGGTTTCACGGAGACTTGCCGCAATGAGTGCATCCATTCTGACGGTTGACGATTCCCCCAGCCTGCGGATGGCGATCCGTATCGCGCTGACCGGGGCTGGCTATGCCGTTACCGAAGCGGGCGATGGGGTGGAGGGGTTGAACGCCGCCACCGCGAGCAAGTTCGACCTCATCATTACCGATCTCAACATGCCCAATATGGATGGGCTGACGATGATCCGGGAACTGCGCAAGTCGCCTGACCAATGCGGCACGCCGATCATCTTTCTTACCACGGAATCGGATGACTCGATGAAGCAGCAGGCGAAGGCAGCCGGGGCGACCGGTTGGCTGGTGAAGCCGTTTGTCCCCGAACAACTCATCAAAGTCTCACGCAAGGTGCTGGGCCGATGACCGGCCAGGATCCGATCGCGGCCTTCCGCGTCGAAGCCGCCGACTTGCTCGATCAAATCGAGGAGCGGCTGCTGGACCTGGGGCACAAGCTCGACGATCGCGACCTGGTCGATGCGGTGTTTCGCGGGCTGCACACGCTGAAGGGTTCGGGCGCGATGTTCGGCTTCGATGAGCTGGCGACCTTTACCCATCACTGCGAAAGCGCGTTCGATCGTGTGCGCAAGGGGATGGTGCCGGCCACGCAAGCGCTGGTCGCGGTGATCTTGTCGGCCAAGGATCATATGCGCGCGCTGATCGACGGGGACGGTACCGGGAAGAAAGCGACCGGCGACGCTATCCTGCAGGCGCTGCAGGCAGCGTTGGACGATGCCGGGGAAGCGACACCGTCGGCCCCCACCGCGCCGACCGGCGGCGGCTGGCGGCTTTCGTTTCGGCTACCGCCCGAAGCGATGGCCAACGGCACCAACCCGCTGACTCTGCTCGACGAACTTCGTGATCTGGGCGAGTGCCGGATCTTCGCGCGGACGGATCGAGTGCCGACGCTGACCGATCTGGTGCCGGTCGAATGCCATATCGGCTGGGATGTCGAACTGCGCGGAGACGTTTCGCGTGGTGATATCGAAGACGTGTTCATCTTCGTGATGGACGATATGGAATTGACGATCGAACCGTTGGTGCCGGAAGCGGACGAAGTCTCCGCCGACACGCTTCCCGATGGGCAGTCCGCCGCGGTCCTTGCACCGTCAGGCATTGTTGCGACGCCTGAGCCAAGCGTTGCGAACACCGGTCGGCCCGTCGCCAAGGCCGGCGAGAGCGTCCGCGTTCCAGCCGAGCGGCTCGACGAGCTGATGGACCGGGTGGGTGAATTGGTGATCGTGCAGAGCCGTCTGTCGCAACTTGCGCATGGCAGCGTGGTCGGGTCGGAAATGGTGCTGCGCTCGATCTCCGAGGAAATCGAGCGCCTGGCCAGCGAATTGCGCGACACGATGATGGTGCTGCGGATGGTGCCGGTCGCCTCGCTGTTCGGCCGTTTTCGACGGTTGATCCACGACCTCTCGCGCGAAACCGGAAAAACCATCGAACTAGAGACTGAGGGCGAGGCAACCGAGGTCGACAAGACCGTCATGGAGCGGCTGGCCGACCCGATGGTCCACCTGATCCGCAATGCGTGCGACCATGGGCTGGAAACGGCTGAAGAGCGCGTTGCCGCAGGCAAGTCGCCGACGGGCATAGTACGGCTGTCTGCCAGCCAGGCGGGCGGCGAGGTGATCATAACGATCCGCGACGACGGTCGCGGCATCGATCGCGACCGGGTTCGCGCCAAGGCCGAAGCGCAGGGGCTGATCCAGCCCGGACAGGTGCTGAGCGATGCGGAACTGCTCCAGATGATCTTTCATCCGGGCTTTTCGACGGCGGCGACGGTGACCAACCTCTCGGGGCGCGGCGTCGGCATGGACGTGGTGAAGCGCACGATCGAAAGTCTGCGCGGCGCAATCGATGTCACCAGCACGCCTGGTGCGGGGTCGACGGTGGTCCTACGGATCCCGTTGACGCTCGCCATTATCGACGGCCTGCTCGTTCGCGTCGGCGAGGGGCGGTATGTCATCCCGCTGGCTGCGGTCGAGGAATGTATCGAGCTCAGTCTCGAAGACGATTTGCGATCGCGCGGGCGCAGTTTCATCACGCTGCGCGAGCGGCTGGTGCCGTTTCTGCGGCTGCGCGAGATGTTCGACACCGGCACACGGCCCGACCCGCACCAGAAGATCGTGGTGATTGCGACCGGTGCCGAGCGTGTCGGGCTGGTGGTCGACCAGATCATTGGCAGTCACCAGACCGTCATCAAATCGATGTCGACGCTGCATCAAGCGGTGACCACCTTTGCCGGGGCGACCATTCTCGGCGACGGCGGCGTCGCGCTGATCCTCGACGTCTCCCAGCTTGTCGCGCTGGGCCAGAACCAGGAGGAGCGGCTGCGTGCCGCTGGTTGAGCCGATGGAAGAGAGCAAAACCCAATGGGATGCCGCAGGGTGCCTGGAGGTGCTGACCTTCGACCTGGGCAGCGAGACCTTCGCGCTGGAGGCAGTGCTGGTCCGGGAGATTCTGGATTTGCTGCCGGAGACGGCGGTGCCGGGCGCGCTGCCGCTGGTCGGGAGCGTCGTCAACTTCCGGGGCAAGATCATCCCGATCGCCGACCTGCGCCTGGCTTTTGGCATGCCAGCGGCCGTCACAACGGTCGACAGCCGGATCGTCGTCATCGAAATCGACATCCATGGCGAGCTGGTCCAGCTCGGCATCCGCACTGACAAGGTTCACGAAGTCGCCACGCTACGCGAGGCGGATGCGGAAGAGCCGCCTGCCGTGGGGATGCGGTGGCGGCGGGCCTATGTCCGTGAATTGGTGCGCAGGCAGGAGGGCGTGATCGTCCTCCCCGATCTTGCGGCCATTTTCGAGGTTGTGGCGGATGCCGGGGACGTCGCAGCTGGCGGGCCCCTGGTGCCCCTCCATCGCGGGAGCGTCTGAAATGACCGCGTCGATCTCCACCTAATCCCGTCGAATAAGGGGCGCATGCCTCGAGAACATTCCGATTTAAAGATCAAATTTTGCGATCCGAGATAAATTTCGAATTCAGGAGCAAGCAAATGCGCGGCACAATAAAACTGAAATTGGCAATTACCTTCGCAGTGATTATACTATTATTGGGCGCTGTCGTGTACGTTTCGACGACACGTATGTCTATGCTGAATTCGGCGACGACGGATCTGATCAAGGGGCCTGCAATGCGCCTTGAACTTGCTCAAAATGTGACCGGCAAAATCAGTTACGTGCTGCGCCAGGAAAAGAACATGGCGCTCACCACCGACGACGCCCTGACGCGCAAATTCGATGCGGATGTTGTCAAGTCGCGCAACGAGCTTCAGGCGCTGATCGCACGCGGCACTGCCACCGCGACCGAGAAAGGGCGGCCGATCTGGGCGCAGATTCAAGAAAAATTCAACGAATATGTGCCGGTTGGCAACCAGATTCGTTCGCTTGCCTTGGTCAACCGCAACCAGGAAGCAGGAACGCTGTCGCTGACACGTTCGCGCGAATTGGCGGGGGCGATGAGCGACGGTGCAGAGCAGATCGTCCAGATCGCAAAGGACGACATGAAGCAAACCGACGACGACACCAATGCGCTGTATGCGAGCGCCAGCACGACGCTGTACATCGCATCGGGCATTGCGTTTCTGATCGCGCTGGGCGGTGCCTTGTGGATTTCGCGGATCGTGTCGCAGGGCCTGCGCCTTGTGAGCGATGCACTCGATGCGGTTGCGGTCGGCGATCTCGAGCAGGAAATCTCCGTGAAAAGCGATGATGAGATCAAGGATCTGGTCAATACCGTCAACCGCATGACCGCCAGTTTGCGCCAGAGCGCACAGCTTGCGGATCTGATCGCATCAGGCGATCTCACCGTCGACCATCAGCCGCTGTCGGAGAAGGACATGCTCGGCCATGCGCTGGTGCGGATGGTAGAGCGGCTGCGGGGCGTGGTTGGTGATGCCAGCGCGGCGTCGAACAACGTTTCGTCGGGAAGCCAGGAACTGTCGGCAAGCTCCGAGCAGATGTCGCAAGGTGCCACCGAACAAGCGGCGGCGACCGAGCAGGCTTCGGCGTCGATGGAAGAGATGTCGGCGAACATCAAGCAGAACGCCGACAACGCCGCCCAGACCGAGAAGATCGCGCGTCAGTCGTCGAAGGATGCCGAGGCGAGCGGCATTGCCGTGGACCGCGCGGTGGGTGCGATGCGCACGATCGCCGACAAGATCGGCATCGTGCAGGAAATCGCCCGCCAGACCGATCTGCTGGCGCTGAATGCCGCCGTTGAGGCCGCGCGCGCTGGCGAACATGGCCGCGGCTTCGCGGTGGTTGCCTCTGAAGTGCGCAAGCTTGCCGAACGCAGCCAAAGCGCAGCAGCGGAAATCAGCGCGGTGTCGAGCGACACGGTCAAGGCTGCGAGCGAAGCCGGCGATATGTTGACCAAGCTGGTACCCGATATTCGCCGCACCGCCGAACTGGTGGCCGAAATCAGTGCTGCTTGTCGCGAGCAGGATATCGGCGCGAACCAGATCAACCAGGCGATCCAGCAGCTCGACCAGGTGACGCAGCAGAACTCCAGCGCCTCCGAACAGGTCGCCAGCACCTCCGAGGAACTGGCGGCACAGGCCGAGGAACTGCAGGCCAGCATCGCCTATTTCCGCATCGACGGACAGGGTGCCCGCACCGCAAGGCCGGTGAAACCGGCTGTAGCGCGCCCCGCCGCTCGTCCAGCCACGACGGCTCGCAAGCCGGCGGCGCGCGCTACCGCCAAGCCTCGGCAGAACTCCGTCGCGGACCAGCAGGCTCGGGTTCAGGGCTTTGCCCTCGACCTGGCGCGGGGTGGGCCGGATGCAGAAGACGCAGCCTTCGGGGCGCAGGCAGCATGAGCGGCTCCCACGAAATCCAGGTCGTCACCTTCGGGCTGGGAGCCGAGGTGTTTGCGGTTCCGGTGACGCTCGTGCGTGAGATCCTGGATTATCGTGAGACGTTCCGTATTCCGAACGGGCCGGACTATCTGTTGGGTCTTACCGACATGCGCGGGCAAGGGGTCACCACGATCGACTTCCGCCTGCGCCTGGGGTTGCCCCATGCGGAGCCGACGCCGAGCACGCGGATCCTGGTGGTGGAAGTGCCGTTGCCCGACCGGAACCTGATGTTGGGCATTGTGGTCGATCGGGTTTTGGAAGTCTCCACCTTCAGTAGCGACCAGATCGAAGGGGCACCCGACATCGGCGTGCGATGGAGGTCCGATTATATCGGCGGGGTGGTGAAGCGTGCGGACGGATTTGTCGTACTCGTCGACATTGCCCGGGTCTTCTCGTCGGATGACGTGGCGTTGTTGAGCCCACCGGTCGCGAACGCCGCCTGACACTTTGCACCCCGGACGCGCGGATCCGGGGTCGCCCATCCGGAGCACAAACGTGGCAACAGAAGCAGCCCTTGCCCGAAAGCCCGCCGTTTCCGGCGGCTCGGGCACAGAACAGATCAGTCGGCGGAACTTCGTCCAGCTTTCGGCCCATATTTTTGCCACCGCAGGCATAAAGATGCCCGAGAGTAAGAAGACAATGCTGGAGGGGCGCCTGCGCCGACGGATGCGCGCGCTGTCGCTGCCGTCCTTGGATGCCTATTGCGACTATCTGTTCGCCGATGGTGGATTGGACGTGGAGGGCGGGCACCTGCTCAACGCCGTAACCACCAACAAGACCGATTTTTTCCGCGAGCCCGCGCATTTTGAGTATTTGCAGGCGGTGATCTTGCCGGATCTGGTCGAGCGCGGGGTGGATCGGGTGCGGGCATGGAGCGCTGCGTGTTCGACCGGCCCCGAACCCTACACCCTGGCGATGGTACTGGACGATTATGCCGGGCGGTATGGTGGGCCATCCTACGGTATCCTGGCGACCGATCTGGATACCGACGTGCTGGCCACGGCGCGGGCGGGCATTTATCCGGCGGAAGCGGTGGAGCCGGTCCCGGCAGCGCTGCGCCGCTACGTCGCGGTGTCGCGGGATGCGCGCCGCCGCGATGTGCGCATCGTTCCCGCTTTGCGCAGTGCGATCGGCTTCGCCCGGTTGAACCTGATGGACGATCGGTATCCCGTGGGGGACCCGATGCACCTGATTTTTTGCCGCAATGTGCTGATCTATTTCGACAAACCGACCCAGCGGAAGGTGGTTGCGCAACTGATCGATTGCCTCGTGCCGGGTGGGCACCTGTTTCTCGGCCATTCGGAGTCGATCACGGGGCACGATCTGCCACTGGAGCAGGTCGCGAACACGGTTTTCAAGCGGAGCTAGACCATGAAGAACGGCAAAATCCGCGTCCTCGTCGTCGATGATTCGGCCAGCGTGCGCCAAATGATGACGGCGGTGCTGGAAGAGGACCCTGACATAGAGGTGATGGCAGCGGCGGCGGACCCGTTCAGCGCGGCTCGGCATATCCAGGACGAGGTGCCTGACGTCATCACGCTCGACGTCGAAATGCCGCGGATGGATGGCATCACCTTCCTGCGGAAGTTGATGATCCAGTGTCCGGTCCCGGTGGTGATGTGCTCGTCGCTGACCGAAGCGGGATCGGAAACGCTGCTCCAGGCGATGGAAGCGGGCGCGGTGGACGTCATTCTAAAACCCAAGATTGGCGTGGCCGACCATTTGGCCGAACATAATCTGCAGATCCGCGACGTGGTGAAGGCCGCTGCACGTGCGCGCGTGCGCGCTCGGTCTGCAACGCGAGAGGCGCAATCGAGCGGCCCGCAAAAGAAACTGACCGCCGACGCCGTTCTGCCGCCGCCGAGCGGCAAGGCTATGAGCCGAACCACCGAGATGGTGTTGTGTCTGGGTGCCTCGACCGGCGGAACCGAGGCGCTGAGCGAAGTGCTTCAGGCGCTGCCCGCCAACGCGCCAGGCATCGTCATCGTGCAGCACATGCCCGAGAATTTCACCCGCGCCTTTGCCAAGCGTCTCAACACCCTGTGCGAGGTCGATGTGAAGGAAGCGGCGGATGGCGATGCCGTGCTGCGCGGCCATGTGCTGATCGCGCCTGGCGGCAAGCATACCATGCTGGAGCGGCAGGGTGCTCGCTACCATGTCAGCGTGCGCGAGGGACCGTTGGTGTCGCGGCACCGACCATCGGTTGACGTGCTGTTCCGCTCGGCGGCGCGGTCCGCAGGATCGAACGCGGTTGGAGTCATCATGACCGGCATGGGCGATGACGGCGCGCGGGGGCTGTTGGAGATGAAGCAAGCGGGGGCAATTACCTTTGCGCAGGACGAGGCGACCTCGATCGTGTTCGGCATGCCAAAGGAAGCGATTGCGCGCGGCGCGGCAGACCGCGTGATCCCGTTGGGACAGATCGCCCGCCAGATGCTGGCGGCGGCAAATCGCTGATGGATATGTCACGACACCCACAGGCCGAAGGGTCTGCCCCAGAAGCCACCGTCACAGCCTTGGAGGCGGAGGTGACGGTTCAGCGGTCAGCTGACCTATCGACAATTCCGGCCATGCCTCCAGCAGAACCGGATGAGTTGGGCGTGTTGCGGGTCGCTTTGGCGGATATTGCGAGTGGCTTGGATTCGCGTTTTGTCGAGGCAGGCTCAGCGCTCTCGCAGACCTACACCGTGGTCGAAAAACTTGTCGCTGCCCTCGAGCGCGTGACCAACGCCGTGGACGGGGAGGGGGCGGCTGCGGCGATCGGCAACATGCGCGCGACCGCCAGCCGTCTTGTGCGCTTGCCTTCGTTGCAGGCAGCGCGTGCGGCGGCCCTGCACGACCTCCAGCAGGTCGGCGTCGCCCTGCGCGACGAAATCGATCAGGTGCATAGGACCCTGAGCTTTCTGCGCATTTGCGGGCTCAACATTAAGGTTACCGCAGCGGGAATCGGCGAGTTTGGCGATTTTGCCGACGGCATGTTCGCTAAGCTCGACGTTGCCGAGGCGGAAATGGGCGGGATCGCGGCCGAAATTGAGACATTGGTGCAAACGGTGCCCGATGTGTCGGAGGTTGAACGACATTTGGCGATTGAGTGCGCAGCCGTGGTTCCGCACGTGCCGGCCAGCCTGGCGGAGGATGCGACGGCACTGCAGCAGCATCAGGCAGCGCTGGCAAAGCAAGCGGGGCAAATTGCCGACGTCGCGCGCGATGTGCGTACCAAGGTTGCGACTGCACTGGGCGCGCTTCAGATCGGTGATATCACTCGGCAACGGATCGAACATGTCGTCGCGGGGCTTTGCGACCTCGACGCCATCCGTCACGTTTATCCTGATATGGACACCTCCAGCATCGCAATGATCCGTGGCCACGGGATCGCGATGCTTGCGGCGCAGACGGTGGATGCTGCGCACGATTTTCGGCGTGAGACCGGGCTTCTTATGCAAAGCCTGCGCGGCATCGCTCCCCAAGCTGCCGCGCTGCTGGCCTTCCGGCAGGCCGGAGACGGGGGGGAAGCGCATCAGGAGGCCGCGTTCCTGGCGGGACTGGAAAAGAGTGTCGGCGAGGCGGAGAGCGTTACCGGACGGCTACGCGAGGCGGACGGCCAGTCACAGCGACTGGGGAATGTCACGTCGGCGACCGCGGAGAATCTTGGGATCCGGCTTCGCAACGTGCATCGGGTCAAGAGCGACGTGCAGCACCTTGCGTGGAATACGGACCTGCGCTGTTACAGAATGGGCGACGAAGGGCGCGGCCTGGCGGTGATTGCTTCGGACATTAGAGGTTTTGCTGTCACGCTCGAAGATATTTCCGAACGGATCGGCGCGCTATTCGATCGATTGAGGACGGCCGCCAACGCCATTCGTGATCCCCAGGACGCGACCGAAATCACCCAATCATTGGCGGAATCGTTGGAATGTATCCGCGCAGGTGGCATCCGCATGCGCGAAGGGCTGGGCGCGCTGGGGAGTGACGCCTGTGCCATCAACGACATGCTCTGTGATACGACGGCCAAGGTCGATTGCGATGCGGTGGGCGGGACATTGGTCGAGTATGCCGAGCGCCTGACAGCGCTTGGCGCGGCGTGCCCAGTGTTAGCTGATCAGGCCAAAGAGGCCATGGACGAAATGTTTGAAGGAATTCGGTGCCGCTATACCATGGCGCGCGAACGTGAGATTCATCGCGAGTTTGTTTCGTGTTCTGACGGCGACGCGACCAATGTCGTAGTGGCAGATCAAAATGACGAAGACGATTTCGACGACGGTTTGTTTTGAAGCACCGTCTGACGAAAAATCAGGTGGTCCCGCCATCCTGGACAGTTTGGCGGCTGAGCTAAGCCATACACCGATTGATTTACGCCGCCACTCTGGTGAACGTCCTATCCTTGGTATATCACGAATAGGGCGTTGCGTTGTCCATACACCTCGTCCGCCGTTCGACCGGCGAGGCGAGAGTCGTGGCGCTACCCGTTACAATAGCGATCCACCGGCCGAGGCCGACGCGCAGCTCAGAGCCGGTCTCGAACGCGTTCAGGTTGACGCATTCGTATTCCAGCGACCGCCAGAGCCGCTCAATGAAGATGCTGTCCATCCAGCGGCCACGCCCGTCCATGCTGATCCGCACCTCGGCATGGAGTAGCACGCCGGTGAAGTCGATGCTCGTGAACTGGCTGCCCTGGTCCGTGTTGAAGATCTCGGGCTTGCCGAAGTGCGCCAGTGCTTCCTTCAAAGCCTCGATGCAGAATGCCGAGTCCATAGTGTTCTACAGCCGCCAGGCCAGCACTTTCCTCAATGTCCAGTCCATGACCGCGACCAGATACAGGAAGCCACGCCGCATCGGCAGATAGGTGATCGGCACACCAGACCTGGTTCGGCCGCGCGATCTCCAGATCGCGCAGCAGGTACGGATAGGTGCGATGCTCCGGGCGCGGGTCGCTCGTCCGTGGGCGCTGGTAGATGGGGGAGAGCTCCATCTTCGCCATCAGTCGTCGTACCCGCCGACGCCCGACCGCGTGGCCGAGCCGCTGAAGGTGGCGGGCCATCTGGCGGCTGCCATACCAGGGATAATCGAGGAAAGAGGCGTCGATCACGCCCATAGGCGCGAGCGTCTCGGCCGCCTCAGGCACCCGCGCATAGTAGAACGACGACCGGCTGATCGATACAAGGCCGCACTGCGCCGCGATCGACAGGCTGGCATGCCCCGCTCGATCATCTTCGGCCTGCCACGCTCGGCGATCAGATCGATCAACTCGCGCACCACCCGCTTGCCCGAGATTGACGTGTCAAGCACCGCCCGCAAGCACTCGCGCGTCACGTCGTCGACGATGTTGAGGATGCGGAACCGCCGGTCCTTGGTCATCTGGTCGTGGACGAAGTCCACGCTCCAGCGCTGGTTGGGCAGCGCCAACACGGGTGCCGGTGGCCGCGCTCCGACGGCACGCTTGTGTCCCTTTCGGCGACGCACCGTCAGACTCTCTTCGCGGTAGAGCCGCTGGGTCTTCTTGCGGTTGATCGTGATGCCGTCTCGCCGCAACAGGATATGCAGCCGCCGATAGCCGAACCGCCGGCGCTGCTGCGCCAGCTCGCGCAATCGCGACCGCAGGCACCATCATCTGCCCGGCACGAGCGATCCCGCATGCTCGTGCGATCCGCCCCGACGACGCAACACGCCCGCCGCTCGCTCATTCCCGGTGCCGTCTGGAGACGCGCGACCGCTTCCCGCTTCCCGGCGGGCGTCACCATTTTTTTGAAAGCCGGTCCTTCAGACCTGCGTTGTCGAGCATCGTGTCCGCCAGCAGACGCTTGAGCCGGGCGTTCTCCTCTTCGAGCGCCCGCAGCCGCTTCGCATCGGACACCTCCAGCCCCCGAACTTAGCCTTCCATGCATAATAGGTCGCGCTCGACTGACCTGCTGCCCGTTTCCTGGATCGTTTTGAGCTGGAAAATTCCAGTTTCGGATTGAGGGCCAGGTGACGGAGGGAGCGATGAAAAGATCGAAGTTCAGCGAGGCGCAGATCGCGTTCGTGTTGAAGCAGGCCGAGGATGGCATGACGATCGGCGAGGTGTGCCGCAAAGCCGGGATCAGCGATGCGACATTCTATGCCTGGCGCAAGAAATACGCCGGGCTGATGCCATCAGAGATGCGGCGTCTGCGGCAGCTCGAGGAGGAGAACGCGAAGCTCAAGCGGTTGGTCGCGGACCTGTCGCTGGACAAGGCGATGTTGCAGGATGTCGTCTCGCGAAAGCTCTGAGGCCTGATCGGCGGCGCCAGCTCGTCGATGACATTCGGAGCATCTGGTCCGTCAGTATTCGGCGGGCGTGCAGTGTGCTTCGGGCGGAGCGATCGAGCTACCACTATCGTGGCTGCCGCGCGGATCAGGCCGATCTGAAGAAGCGGATGCAGGAGATCGCCGAGACGCGTGTGCGCTATGGCTATCGCCGGATCCATGTGCTGCTCCGGCGGGAGGGCTGGGACGTGAACGCGAAGCGTGTTTATCGGCTTTACAAGGAGTTGGGGCTGCAGCTTCGGCACAAGCCGCCCAAGCGCCGGGTGAAGGCGAAGCTGAGAGAAGGCCGCTGCGCGGCGTCTTGTTCGAATGAAGTGTGGGCGATGGACTTCGTCCATGACCAGTTGGCGACGGGATCGAAGCTGCGCATCCTGACGGTGATCGACACGTTCAGCCGGTTCTCACCGGCGGTGGTGCCGCGGTTCAGCTTACGGGCACCCGACGTGATCGAGGTCCTGGACCGCGTGTGCGGCGAACTCGGTTATCCGGCCTCGATCCGGGTGGACCAGGGAAGCGAGTTCGTCTCCCGGGACCTCGACCTGTGGGCGTACATGAGGGGCGTAACGCTGGACTTCTCTGGCCCGGCACGCCGACCGACAACGCCTTCATCGAGAGCTTCAACGGCAAGTTCCGGGCAGAATGCCTGAACCAGCACTGGTTCATGAGCCTCGACGACGCGGTCGGAAAATGCGAGACTTGGCGTAGAGACTATAACGAGGTGCGGCCACATAGCGCGATCGGCAACAAGCCGCCGATAACGCTTGTGAACCGGTCAGCGGCACAAGGCCCGCCCTGACCGGCAGGAACTGGATGACGCCCAGCCAAGTGGTCCAAGAACGGGTAGCAGGTCAACTTCAACACCGAACTACCGTTTGACTGACCGACGATCTCGACATTCGATTTTAGTATCAGAGCGGATGCACCGACCCCGTCTCCAGTAAGCGTCAGACGGTGGATGCCATTGGCGAGTTCAACCGTTCCACCGCCGACACCGTATTGAAAGTCGATAGCGGCTTGCACGGCCACCCTATCGTCAGCAAAATCATCCGCCAGGGCACCGAACCATTTCACACAAACAACGGTCTCATTGACGCGCTTCCAAGCACCAGAAGCGCCCGTTGTATCAACAGTCGGCGCAATATAAATCCCCTGCTGGGCATCAATCGATACGAATGTTGAAACATTAGAAGATATCCAGACGAAATTACCCGCCCTACCGCCTTCGGAAAGAAAAGTAATATCACCATTAGAGGGTGCGTAAATCGCGGCCATTGCGGAACGTGTATTTGAAGCACAAAATCTAGTCATCTTTTATCATTCGAATCGCTAGGCGTTCCAAATATGCTAGAGGGTATCGGTAGGAAAGAAGAGATGTTCGATATATGTTCTCTTTTGGCTGTTTGCTACGCCGTCTGAGAAATCGAAACTTCCAACATTCTATCTTTGACAATGGCTTACATTTAATTTGGTGGCGGAGCTTTGCCAAAACCTGTTTGCAGAACGCTGCGCCGATGACCAAGGCTCGAGCCGACGAAATGATAAACAACGCTGGCGAAATCCCGTGACAACTCGCCTCTCGATCCATCAATAGCAGGGCACCCGATACGAGAAGTTCGCCAACAGCTTCCTCCGGATCATCCACATCGCCGCTTCGAGATTCTCGCTCAAATTTGTCCACCGTTCAGATGCCGCTGTGGCCGGCTAGTACACCTCTGGCGAAGCCGATTCCGATGAACGTTCCGAGGGGGTTGATAATGGCACTGGACTCGTGGGCGGACGCAAATGGCATTGGGCGAGCTATGTCACCCGACCGACCATGACCCTTTATCGGCCGAAGGGGCGCAATGTCGGACCCGCCATGATGATCCTGCCGGGCGGCGGATTCGAAGTGATTGCGACCGATCTGGAAGGCACCGAAATCGGCGATTGGGTGGTGCAGCAGGGAATGACCTGTGCGGTGCTGAAATATCGGGTGCCGCAAGCCTAGCCTGGCGGAGAGCGGCCCAAGGTGCTATTGGGATTGGAACAAGCGCAGCGCTCCATGGGGCTACTGCGACAACAGGCCCCGTCCTATGGGGCCGATCCGCATAAGACCGGCGTCATTGGCTTTTCGGTGGGTGCCTATCTCGCGGCCAATATGAGCAACACGGAAGATCGCACCTATCCGTTCGAGGACACGGCTGACCGGCAATCGCCTTGGCCTGACTTCGCGATCGTTGCCTACACGGCCCGCATGCTGGATAATAGCAAGAGCAGGAACAGCCTCGAACTCAAGCCGTGGGTAACCATCAGTCCCAAAGCACCGCCAACGCTGATCCTTCATGCCATAAACGATCCCATGGATGCGATTCGGCAGCCGCTGGCCTATGCTCTGGCACTCAGCGACGCGGGGTGTGCCCGTCGACGTAGGGCTCTACGCCAAGGGCGGCCATGCCTTCGGGATGCGACCAACCGCCGATCCGATTACGCGGGAATGGCCAAAACAGTATTGAGCGGCGATCTGGATGAGACAGTAGCGGCGATCAGGATGAGACTCTGCGGCCGTGACGGGAGCGAGATTGTCGCGGCGCGACAGGCAATGCAAGGCCAACTTTGGTGTTGATCG
>Ga0075447_10000845_pt1 | contig 14900 bp, 13 predicted proteins | sample CoawatmetaG10DNA_FD_72352 | JGI IMG/M metagenome (GOLD analysis project Ga0075447, IMG submission 72352) | Marine microbial communities from the West Antarctic Peninsula - Coastal water metaG104-DNA | ecosystem: Environmental > Aquatic > Marine > Coastal | place: Atlantic Ocean: West Antarctic...
TACCAAGGGGGGGGTCGCAAATCCCTTGGTAATTTATTTGGTATGTTGTTGAATAAATTCTTCCGCTTTTTTAAAAATTCTTTTTTTTCGAATAGGATCCATTTTTTCTAATAATTTTGCCATCATTGCCAAACGATAATTCTTTAAAAAAAAATTTTTATGTTGATCAATAAATCTCCAGTACAATCCGTCCATAGTTTCACACCAATCTCCTCTAGGATGATCACTCATTTTTAAAATATAGCTTGATCCACAAATATAAGGTTTAGTAGCAAAGATACCTCCATCACTAAACAAACCCATACCCATTACATTGGGTGCCATAACCCAGTCAGAAGAGTCTACATACATTTCCATAAACCAGTGATATACCTCTAGGGGATGTATGCCAGAAAGATTCATTAAATTACAAACTACCATAAGTCGTTCAATGTGATGGCTATAACCATACTTCAGGCAATTCTTAATGGTATGATCTAAGGGAGTAATTCCTGTGCTTCCATCATACCAACTTTTTGTTAATTTTTTTTTGTGATTAAAAAAATTATCGCTTACTAAACGTTGTTCGTAATTCTGGTAAATACCTCGCATAAATTCACGCCAACCAATTACTTGACGAACAAAACCTTCCAATGAGTTTAAGGGAACTTTATTTGCATTGGCGAAAACAATCGTTTCTTTCACAACAGTTTGTGGTGTAAGTAAACCTAAATTCATAACGGGGCTAAGCATGCTATGAAAAACTGTATGGGATTTTTGAGTAATTGAATCCTCGTAGTCACCAAATTGTTTTAATTTATTTTTTAAAAAATCTAAAAATAATTTAACAGTATCTTTTCTCGTAGTTGGATAGTTAAAAAATTCTAAACTCCCGGGGTGCGATGCAAATTCTTTTTCTATCATACTTATTAATTGCTTAGTATGATCTGTTTTTTTAAAGGAAGGTACTTTGGGAACCTCCAAGCCCTTTGCTAATTTTTTTCGGTTATCTTCATCAAAAGACCATTTACCTCCTACTGGTTTATCCTGATCTTTAATTAAAATATTACCATTTAATCTTTGCTGCTTATAAAAAGTTGCCATAAAGGGTTTTTTTCCTTTACTTAAGTATTCGGTAAAATCCTGCCTACTACTCAAAAACATTGGAGATTGTATGGTCGTATAGGTGAGTTTCTGTTTGTTAAAAAATTTCTTTAACCTTTCCTCAAAAAATTTATCTTCTACCTCAAAACTCACTACTTCCTGAATTGAATGCTTCTTAATAAATTCTAAAAATTTTGTCTCATAATCCTTTTTAAATAAAGAGTGCTGGCAATCGTAATAGGTAATTTTAAACTTATTTGCTTTTAGTTCTTCTGCATGCGATCGCATGGAAGATAAAAAAAGTAAAATTTTTTGCTTATGATGCTTCTCATAACTACATAGACCATAGTCCTCAGCCATAAAGAAATGATAGTCTTTATAATCTTTGAGATATTCTTTAGAAAAAAGCTGATTACCTAAAATAAAAAAGGCTTTAGAGCTGGTCATAGTTATGTTTAAAAAAGGTTAAAGATCGTCTTTATCTAAAGAGACTTTGATCATTTTGCTTCTTCGAAGCCTTAATATTAAAATAGCCATAGCAATAATTAAAATAGCACCAGATTCATAAATTAAAGAAAGCGCTTCTAGATCTTTTTTTTGTAAAATAATTAATCGAGCAATTGCAGTAATCGCAATGAAAAGTGGATAAGTTAAACGAATTTTTTGAGCGCCCCAATAACTAGTTACCATTCCCAAAACTTCTAAATAGATAAATAAAAGCAATATATCTGCAAGATTAATTTCTTGAGTTAAGATCATTTCTTTTATCTCAAAACCAAACGCAAAAATAGTTGCAGTCATTATAAAAACTGCTCCCGTTAACTGAATGTTTCTTAATATTTTGCTCACAACAATAACTTACACTGATTTGTTACAATTGGAAACTTTAGCTTTATGATTTAAAACTTTTTAAGAGAATGGCTAAAAAAATGATACTTCCGCCAATTAAAACTCCTAGTGGTGGTATCTCATTAATAAATAGCCAAGCCCAAATAGGACCAGCAATTGCTTCGGAGAAGGCAAAAATACCCACCATAGCAGCAGGTGTTTTTCGTGATCCAAGTGTTAAACAAATAAAGCCAGGCGCATATTGCAAAGCTCCAAAAAAAAATACTAGCAAAAGATCATGGGGTGTAATAGCAATCGTGTCACTTAACAAAAATCCTGCGGTAAGTGCAAATACACCTGACAAACCAACGGCAGGAACCATATCTATATGATTAAATTTTCTAATGAGAATGACTACTGCGGTAAAAGCAATAGGAATAACAAAAGCATAGGCATTTCCAAGGGCTGTTCCTCCAGAGATATTTGTTCCAATCATTATATAAAGACCAGTGGCTGCTAGAATGATGGCGACTAAGGTAGTAAGGTTAATTTTTTCTTTCAAAAATAAATAACCCATAATGACCAGAAAAAAACTCTGAATACTAATAATAAAGACGACATTGGCGATCGTTGTGTGCTTTAATGCAAACATAAATGCGGCACTTCCTGTGGCGTATAAAGCAGCACAAATTAATCCAATTAAGCCTATGCTTTTAAACTTGTTTATAAATTGAGATTTATTTGTAATGTAGACAAAAAGCAATACAGCTGGAGTAAAAAAAACCGATCTCCAAAAATAAATAGCCCAAGGGTCTGCCATTTCAAAAGATCTAAAAATAGTTCCTCCTGAACTTAAAAACAAACCGCCCATTACAATTAACAAAGGTCCTGGTATTTTATAAATAGACATTCTTTTTTTTTTGTTTAAAAATTACATTCATGAACATAGGATTTATAGGTACAGGCAAAATCACTACATCGATTATACAAGGATTGTTTAGATCAAAGATTAAACTTAAGCAAATTCTAATTTCTGAGCGAAATAAGAAGAATTCTTCTAACTTGTCCAAAAAATTTAAAAAAGTAAAAGTTGTAAAAAATAACCAGGATATTATTAATAACTCATCTTGGGTCTTTATTGCAGTGGTCCCAACTGTTGCTAAAAAAATATTACAAGAACTTACCTTTAAAAAAAACCAAACGGTTGTGAGCTTTGTTTCTACTTTAAATATGAATTATTTAAAAAAAACAATTCGACCTGCAACCAATATTGTGAAAGCAGCTCCTTTGCCTACCATTGCAAGCAAACTTGGACCCATCATACTGTTTCCTAACAATGCAAAAGTAACTAAATTTTTCAATCATTTGGGAATGGCTATTGTTGCTAAAAATGAACTAGAGAATAACCATTTATGGACAATGACTGCTACCATGGCAACTTTTTTTGAGTATTGTAATACTCTAGAAAGCTGGCTGGTTAAAAGAAAAGTAAATCCTAATAAAGCAAAAGATCTTATTGCGAGCTTAATGTTTGGACTTTCTCATTCTATCCTTTTATCCAAAACAAAAACTAAACAATTAGTCAGTGATTACCAGACTAAGAAAGGAATTAATGAAGAGTTTCTTAAAGGATTAAAGCGATCAGGAACTTTCAATGCAATGAATAGTAATTTGACTAAAATACTTGAACGAATTAAAAAAGCTAATGACTAATTTTAAAAATATCGAAGGAAACTGCCTAATCCCAGATCAGGATACTAAAGAGTTTGTTCTGAACCACACTATGCTACGCGTTAAAGATCCAAGAAAATCTTTGGATTTTTATACTAGAGTGATGGGGATGAAGTTGGTGCGAAAAAATGATTTTCCTGGAGCAAAATTTTCACTATATTTTTTAGGAACTTTTAACGATGAAGAAATAAAAAATATTCCTCAAGGCAATGAGGATATGAGGGGTTGGGCCCTTAGCCAAAAATCTATATTAGAATTGACCCACAACTGGGGGACTGAAGACGATCCTAATTTTTCCTACCATGATGGAAACCAAGAACCGCGTGGCTTTGGTCATATCGCCTTTAAAGTTCCAGATGTCATGAAGGCTTGCAAACGATTTGAGCAGCTTGGTGTAATTTTTCAAAAAAAACCAAATGACGGAGCGATGAAAAGCATTGCCTTTATAAAAGATCCCGACGGCTATTGGATCGAAATTGTCTAAGCCTTCTTTGATTGACTGCGCACTAGCCGTTACAATTTTTCAAAATAAAAAAAACAATGTGGCTTTCATCGATGTTCGAAGTCGAAAAACCTATGTTCAGGGTTTTGCTTTTGGTGCTGTTAACTGTCCAATGGACCGATTTCACTCTATCATTAGTGATTTAGTTCCAGACAAGGCTACTCATCTGATCATTATAGCTGCTAGCACAAACATGATTAAAAAAATTAGCGCTATTCTGAAAAGATATCAATTTAAAAACTATTATTTTATCAAAGGTAATTATTTAGCTTGGAAAAAAGCAAAACTACCTATGTGGGCAGGTGAATTTACTTTTTCAAAAGCATTTGGAGAATGGATCGAGGTTACGGGAAACATTAAAAATATATACCCTAAGCAATTAAAACAATTGCACAGTCAGAATATGCAATCAGTGACTCAAATAGATGCAAGACCTAAAATAGAATATGAAAAATTTACCCTACCCTTTTCCCAGCAATGCTCTGGTGGTGAACTTCCTGCTTTATTAAATAACAAACAATATGACAAAAAAACACTAATCGTACACTGCGCTGGTAGGACTAGAAGCATTATTGCATACCAAACTTTATTAGATTTTAATTTTTCTCATAAAAAATATGTTTTAAATGGAGGAACCCAAAACTGGGTATTGCATGAATATGAAAGAGCTTATCAAAAAAAATCTTCTATTCAAAAAACTAACATTAACCTGAAGCAAGATGCTAAGCTAGCAAGGCAAGTTCAAAGAAAATACAAACTTCCTTTTGTCTCGCAAACTAGACAAGTGGAGCAGTCTCATGCTTTTATCATTCAATCAGAAATTCAAGCAAATAAGAAAAGTGCTATTTGGAAAAGTGTGAATGCAACGACCTTAGTTCAAAGTACAGATAAATTCATTGCTTCTACCAATACCCCTATTTATATATTTTCTAACATTCCTACTTCAGCAGTGTTTACCGTTCTTGGTTACGCCGTCTTGGCTATCAAGCGATTTGGCACCAACAAGCTCCTAAAAAAAATCTTACTAAAAAATTTTGTTCTAAAGATTTTAATGATCCTACTTACTTTTTTCCGCGTCGTCACAAAGGAAGCAAGCAAGATGCTAAAGGATATTTGAATTGGGAACATCAACTTATTCCTAGCATGCAAAAATGGGGATGTTCAAAGCCCTGGTACTCTATTAATTACAAAAATTTACAAACGATTGTTCACCCCATGGTCAAAATTTATAAAAAAATTAATTATTCAATTAAAATTATTTAAATGGCCAAGGTAATTTGACAAAATGCTGAAGCAGTCCTGGAGGAAAATCTAAAACCATAAAGTAAGACAATGTAATAATTGTTGAAATACCACATCCAGTAAGAGTTAAAATTTTAAACATACTTAAAGTGGTTTTGTTTTTCATTAAAACTATAAAAAAAGCAGCTATTGCAATGATAAAGCCAAAAATGCTAGATAGAATAACTAACAAGATAATCCATGAAAATGCTTTGAATAAATCTTTGGTATCCTTTGTCGTGAAAGTCGTATTAATCATGGTTGCCAATAGCTTGTTGTTAAAAAACAAAACGTAAGTGAAAAGCACAAGCATAATAATCGAAACAGAGCCCGGGAAAATTCCGCCCATTAATTGGTGTTGAAAAGAATCGTAAGCTGAGGCAGCAAAAAAAGCTAGAATAATAAACAAAAATACGTTTTGAACATTAAAGTTGAATAAGTCTTTTACTGTATATTTTAGAGTTACTTTTTTCTTTTTAGACATATTCGAACCTAAATAAACAGATGCAACCGTGATTAAAAAAATAACAATAACGCCTGGTTTTAATAAAAATTTAAAATCATAAAATTGAACTGCTTGGTAAAGATAAGTTTCTAAAGTATCCGATAAAACAAACCCAATTAACAAAGCAGGTCTTGGCCAGTTAAAGTTTTTCATCAAAGTACAAAATGCACCTAGAACAACTAAAATAAATATATCATTAACGCTTCTAGTGACCTGAAATGCTGCAAAGCAAATAATCATGATCATGAATGGGGCAAGAATTCCATATGGTATTCTTGTTATGTGAGCAACTTTACCTGATAGAAAAAAACAAGTTCCCGCACCAATCACATTGGCTAAAGCTAAAGACCAAACCATTACATAAACAAATTGCAAATCTCCAGTAATTAAGCCTGGTCCTGGTTCAATTCCAAGTAACGTCAACCCTCCAAGAAAAACGGCCATACTTCCACTTCCAGGAATACCAAATAATAATGTGGGAACTAATCCCCCACCTTCTTTTGCATTATTTGCTGACTCTGGAGCAATAACACCACGGATGTCTCCTTTTCCAAATTGACTTTTGTTTTTTGAAGTTTGAACAACATGTCCGTAAGCAATCCAATCAACCACACTTCCACCAAGGCCCGGAAGAATTCCCACTAAACAACCAAGTGCAGAACATCTTAAAACAATCCATTTTTCTTTTACAGTATCTCGCAAACCTTGCATCCATCCTTTTCCTAATGGTTCTTTTTTAAGAGCGATGGTTTTATTTTTTCTTAATAAGTCACAAATTTCAGGCACTGCAAATGCAGCAAGTCCGATCGTGACGACTTTAAGTCCGTCATATAAATAATAATAATCAAATGCCAATCTCCACTCTCCAGTTGCAGGAGCGCTACCGATGGATCCAAGTAGAAGACCAAGCCCGCAAGCTAAAAATCCTTTTATAAGACTGTCGCCTGATAAAACTCCCACCATGCTTATGCCAAGTATTCCCAGCATAAAAAGTTCTGCGGATCCAAAAAATAAAATAATTGGTTTTGCAATAATTACTATTAAAGTAAGAATGACTGCACCAAATAAACCACCAAATAGAGATGCAGAAAATGCTGCTCCCAATGCTCTTGCACCCTGTCCTTTTTTAGCTAATGAGAAACCATCCAATACTGTTGCCTGAGAAGCGGACGATCCCGGTATCCCCATCAATACAGAAGTGAAAGTATCTGAAGTTGGTACTACCGCAATTAGACCAATCAACATTGCCAAGGCTGAAATGGGGTCCATTCCATAAATAAAAGGCATCAAAACTGAGAAGCCAACTATTCCTCCTAGCCCCGGTAAAATTCCAACAAAAATTCCTAAAAATACTCCTAATAATAAATATAAAAAATGCTCACCTGAAAATATTAAAGTAAATGCGCCTAAAAGAGAATCTAACATACAATTAAAAAGGCCACTTAATATTAATCAAGTGGCCTTTTTTTTAAGTTTAATAATTATTAAAACTTAACTCCATACTTTGTAGTAACGAAGTTTTTTAACCATTTTAAATCATCAGCAGGAACAATCATCGCTGCTTTTAAAATACCTTCAACGCCAGATCCGGTTACCTGATTGTAAACCCCTAATCTTTTGTTTCTAGTTTTTTTAAACTCTGCTGATTTAGTAACTTTTACAAAAGCATCTCTGTAAGCTTTTACAATTGCTGGATCAGTACCTGTTGGTAAAAATACCATTTTTTGAGATGAAAATCCTGCAGTTAAGAAGGCTTTCCAAACTCTAAAAGCTGGACCAGATGGCTTTTTGCCCATAACTGATTCATAGTATTCAGCCCAATGCGGTAATTTTGGAAAAGTAGGATCTCTTTCAATGTTACCACTTGAGTTAACAACACCCCATGTAAACAATGGTACAGCTTTACCTTCTTTTACCATTGGAGTTACTTTAGATTTGTAAGATGATGTAGTTTGATAATCAATTGTTGTTTCACCACGTTCAAATGCTACTCTAGAAGGTCCTCTACCTTTCATTCCAAATACTGGCTTAACTTGTAAACCTAGCATTTCAAATGCAAGAAGTGGAATTAGATCTAAAGATGTAGCACCATTACTTCCAAATTTTAAAGATACACTTTGTAGCTTTTTAAAATCAGCTTTTGATTTGTAAAATTTTGAAGATGTGTAAGCAACTCCACCTGTAGGTGTTGCTAGAACAATTGTTTTGCTCCAATCTTTATATTCATATCTAACTCTCTTATCACCTAATAGATAAGGAAATTTAACAGATCCTGAATCACCATAGATAGTTAATCCATCACCATTTTTCATTGTAGAGAATTTATTTGTACAAGTAGTTCCTCCACCACCCGGACAATTATTTACAACAACATTTGGATTTCCTGGAAGAGCTTTTGACAACATTGGCGCATAAAATCTTGACCATTTGTCCGAACCACCTCCTGGAGAGAATGGAATTAACCACTCAACTGTTTTGCCAGAAAAATCTACTGCTCCAGCATTTGTTGCAAACATAAATACTGCAGCAACAAGACTTACTAATTTTTTATTCATTATTATTCCCCTTATTGTTTATAATTACAAAGGAATATACTTACTATAAAGAAAAAATTAAAGGATTTTATTTGTAATATTTTTGTTATTTACTGCATAATTTTGGGCTAATATTGATAAAATAAAAAAATTAAAAAAACATTAATTAAAGTTAAAAAAATTATGCATTTGTATGAAGCTTTGGCTGATGCCTTTATAGCAGAGGATGTTAACCAAGTATTTGGATTGCTAGGAGATGGAAATATGCATTGGTCTTCTGCCATGTCAGACAAGGGCGTTGATTTTTTTTATTCGAGACATGAGCACTGTGCAGTTTCGATGGCCATGGGATACGCAAGGGCAAAAGATAAAATCGGTGTTGCTACTGTAACTTGTGGACCAGGGTTAACTCAAACTATGACCGCTCTGACCACAGCTGCGAGAGCAAAAATTCCTTTAGTAATTTTTGTTGGAGAATCTCCTTTAAAAGCAAATTGGTATAATCAAGAATTAGAACAGGCTCCCTTTGTAAATGCATGTGGAGTTGAATATTATTCCATCAGACATCCAAAAAAATTATTTCATACGGTTAGAGAAGTTTTTTTTAAAGCTCAAACTAAACAAATACCTATTGTACTAGGAGTTCCTTTTGATTTGCAAGAATCGGAGTATTTAGAAAATGGAAAGCCTTTACCATCCTCTTCTCTAAATTGGGATCTTCAAAGACTAGGTCCAGATCCAAAATATTTGCACAATGCACTAGAAATAATTAAGAATGTAAAAAAACCAATTATTATTGGTGGTCTTGGAGCTATAAAATCTAAAGCTAAAGAATCTATTATTAAGCTTGCAGATAAAATGGGAGCTTTGCTTGCTACTACATTACCAGCAAGAGGCTTATTTAAAGATCATGATTTTTCATTAAATGTAGCGGGTGGCTTTTCATCTGATATTTCTAGGGAATGTTTTCGGCAATCAGATTTAATTATTGCAGTTGGTACGAGTCTAGCTTCTCACGCTGCAGATGCAGGTAAACTTTATCCCAATGCAAAAGTAATGCATATTGATTTAGATCCAAAACCAATTAATCACGGAAGAGTTGCTTCCCATTATTGGGTTCAAGGAGATGCGCTAACAACGATTAATCAAATTCTTGAATCAATCAACAATGATGAACAATATAAAAAAATTAGCACTAATCAGGACTGGAGAAATGACAAGTTAAAAGATGCGATTAATAACCTTCCGGAAGATAAAGAGCAATTTGAAGAAAAAGAAGGATACCTAGATCCAAGAACGTTTATTAAAGAATTAGACAGCGTACTTCCCAAAGATTTATTCATGGTGAACTCATCTGGTCATTGTTCTTACTTTTCTACACATATGAAAGGTAGATCTCATGAAAATTTTTTAACAATTAGAGAGTTTGGAGCTATTGGAAATGGATTATCCTATTCAATAGGAGCAGCTATTGCTCAAAAGGATAAACAAATTGTGCTAATTGACGGTGATGGCGGTTTTATAATGCATGTTCAAGAGTTAGAATCGGCAATTAGGCATAAGCTTAAGATACTTTTTATAGTTATGAATGATGAGGCTTATGGTTCTGAAATACATAAATTACGTGTTGATAACATCTCTGAAAAAGGAGCTGTCTTTGGTCCATCTTCAATATCATTAATTGCAAAAGGTTTTGGTTTGGAATCAAAAAAAATAACAAAAGTTTCTGAACTACAAGAGGCTTATAACGAATTTACAAAGAGTAGCACTTCTGTGCTGTGGGATGTTTTAATTTCTGACAAGGTTCTCTCACCTGCAATGAGAAGACTAGTTTCTTCTAAAAAAAATACTTAATTTAAATTTTTGATTTAGCCCAACCTATTAAGACATCTGCTATTTCATGATTATTTTTTTCTAACATCATCATGTGGCCATTTCCTTTTATATTCTTATCTTCTAATCTCAAAAAATCATGCTTCACTCCAGCTTGCTTTAAAAAATTGCTGGTACCATGATCATAAGGTGAGTGATAAGAGGCTTCCGCAGATAAAATTAAAATAGAAACTTTTTTAAGATTCGACAATTCTCTTGCTGGTTCCTTTTGTAAATAACATTGAACTAAATTATCTTTTGTTGAATTTGGATCTAGTGCAGAAATTAAGCTTTCATTTTTTTTTAAAGGTGGATTAAATGTCAAAGATGAATAAGTAATGCCTCCTGGCCTGTCTGGTTTTGATGCTGTAATATACCAATCTTTATCTCCGTCTCTTTTGTTGTCAGTCTTTGAGTTTTTTATATGTGATTGAACATGTCCACCATAAGCAACATTAAAGAAGGGGGGGCCATTAGGTTCAATTGCTAATAATCCTAAAACTTTTTCTGGTCTAACATCGCCAGCTAGCCAACAAAAAGGTCCGCCTTGACTGTGTCCTAAAACAAAAGCTGGTCCGATAAGGTCCAATAGCTCTGCTAAAGCAATTCTAGACATTGTTTCTGTTTCTATTCTGTCAGCCATTGTATTCACTTGGGAGGCCATATATTGATCAAAAATTTTATTTCCTCTTTTTCCACTTTCTGGCCATTGAGAATGCAGATTTGCCTGGGGCCAATTACCCATGTCTTTCATCGAAGTAAATCTTCTTTCGCAATCGTCTAGGTCTAATTCTCTATCTATATAATCTCCATAAAGAGTAGATGAATAACCTGACCGTCCTCGTCCTGGCTGATCTACAACAAATACCTCAAATCCCGCTAACAGAAAATCATGCGCCCATCCTCTTCTACCGTCTGGTGTGCCTAAGAAACCAGCTCCTGTTTGACCTCCGCCGTGAATAAGAATAATTTTATGATTAGGTTTTTGATTCTGTGGGGTAAATTGCTCAACATACATCGTTCCTTTAATAATTTCCTTATTGTCAATTTTTGTTTTTACCCCTCCAACAAAAAAACATTTATGATTTTTAATATTAATGTCTTTGTTGTCGGTTAGGTGTGATGAGTCAGTCAAATATTAATTGGTTAGAGTCTTTTAGTTACCCCACCCCTTTCACCTGTATTGAGTTGATTTGCAAATTCTGGAGACATAGGTCTTGGATGTGGTGCATTCAACCAAACTCTATAAAGCAATCTTTTTTTATTTATATCCTCATCATCCACCACTGCGGTTCTAGTGTGATAACAAACTCTATTGTTTAAAACCTGTATATCCCCATCTTCTAGCATCATTTTAAGATGAAATTCATCTTTTTGCGCAAGCTCCTGAACGTAATCAACTGCAGATTGGCTAAAGCTATCCAGTCCTCCAGAGTGCTTTTCTGCACCAAGCTCTATTTGACTTTTGTTAAACCTTGAGCACATTTTTCCTTTAAAGTAACTGAATACTGGTATTGGGTGAGCACTTAATTCTTTTTCTGATTTTCCTTTGCCGATTAAATCTATGTAAAAACCCTTGCATAACACTTCCAGGTATTCAGGTTTAGTTTTTAAAATCTCGTTATATATTGCCAGAGAACTTACAACTCCACTCTCTCCTCCTTCTTTAGCTCTTTTTACACATAACAATGCAACATGATCACAACTATCCGTGTGTGCATCTATTTTTGCAGTTGTTCTGTGCAGTCGAATACCTTGTCTGTAAGGATTATCACCGACATTTTTATCTCCATAATCTTTAACCCCACTCATCATTTCACCCATAGAATTTTGTGGAATACCCATTCCCAAGTAAGAGCATATACCCCAATAAATGACCTGAATAGTTAGTTGATCGTATTTTTTTGGGTCAAGTCCTCTTAGTCTTACAAATCCCTTGCCATTTTGCAGAATATCAAGTTTTTTTTCCAAAACTTCATTTAAAGAATCTAAAATAAAATCACTTTTAGAAAAAGAAGTTGGTGCTAACTTTTTATTAATTATTTTTTTTGCAGCATCTTCTAATTCAAAAATTTCTTTTTCGGAAAAGGTATGCGTCCACTCATTTTCACTTTTAAAATCTGAAACATTCCAAACACAAGGTTCTAAGATGGGGTTTTTTAATATTTCCATATCAGTAAGCTTGTTTATTTCAAATGCTCGATTAATTTTTTGGTAAATTCTGTGGTAGATAATTTTCCGCCAATATCAGGTGTTCTTGTTTCAGGATTAATAACCATTTTATCAATCGCATTTTCAATTAATTCAGCTATTTCCTTTAATTGACTATTGTTATTTTTTTTACCCAACCAATCTAATAGCATAGCTGTAGACCCAATTAAAGAAACTGGATTTGCAATATTTTTTCCAGCAATATCTGGCGCTGAACCATGTTGAGCCTGCGCAATACAAAAGTTATCGCCTGCATTAATTGATTCTGCAAGACCAAGCCCTCCTGCAATTTCAGATGCAGCATCTGAAAGGTTATCTCCAAATAAATTGGTAGTTAAAATCACATCAAATACCGAGGGATCTCTTATTATTAATGCAGACATAGAATCTACAATTTGCTCTTTATATTCCACTTCTGGATATTTCTTGGATACTTCTCTCGCACACTCTAAAAAAAGACCATCGGAGTATCTCAAAACATTCGCCTTATGAATAGCAACTAGTTTTTTTCTTCTTTCTTGTGCATATTGAAATCCAGTTTCAGCAATACGCATGGAGCCTTTTCTGGTAATATTTCTTATTGATATGGCAACATCTTTGGTTGGCATAAGCTCTCCAACACCAAGATACATATTACGATCTGAATAAAAGCCTTCCGTATTTTCTCTCATCACAATGCAATCTATTCCCATAGGAAATCTAGTAGATTTTCCTAGCCTGCTTCTAGCTGGCCTAACATTTGCATAAAGCTCAAAATACTTTCTAATGACTCCAGAAGGATTTAATCCTCCCTCATTTGTTGGAGGATAATCATTATGTGAACATGTTCCAAGTATAATGCCATCACACTTCTCTGCTATTTGTAAAATTTCATTTCTAAATGTTGTTTTATGTTTTTTAAAAGAGGCAAAACCAATGTCTTCATAAACTAGCTCTACTTTTAAACTAAAAACAGCTAATGCTGCCTCCAAAACATCAATAGATGACTTTGTTATTTCTGGACCTATGCCATCTCCTTCTAATACTAAAAATTTAAGATTCTTCATTTTAAATATATTATATATAACAATTAAAATTAATTTAAAGCAAATGCTAAATAATAAACCGGCTGTATTTAAAGAGAAAAAAATCAAATCTATAAAAAGATTTGGAACAGTGATCACTAAAATTTTTGTAAATAAAAATTCCGGATCTAAGTCTATGATTAGTGGAACTACACTTATTCCTAAAAATAAATCAATTAATTTACATTACCACAATTGTGAAGAAGCTGTATTCGTTCTTAAAGGAACTGCTTTAGCTCAAATAAATAAAAAAAAATACATTCTTAAAGAAGGTGAAGTTTGCTGGATCCCACCAAAGGTACCTCACAGATTTATAAATAATGAAAAAAATAATTTAAAAATATATTGGACATATGCCAATGTTAATGCAACACGTACGGATGTGTTAACCAAAAAAACATACAAAATACTCGATGAGCATAAAAAAAAATTATAAAACAAAACCTGAAAAATTAGAAAAGTTTATTTCTACTATTTATGAAAAATGTAAACTTTCAAAAAGACATGCTTCTATTGTAGCAAAGGGATTAGTTAGAGCAGATGTACGGGGGGTCTGGTCACATGGTGTAGTGAGAGCTCCTATTTATTGCGAAAGAATTTTGAAAAAAGTTGCAAACCCAAAACCAAAAATTAAAATTAAAAAAATTCAAAGAAATATTCTTCATGTAGATGGAAATAACGGATTAGGCTTTGTAACCTCAAACATTGCAATGAATGAATGCGTAAAAGTAGCAAAAAAATACGGTGTAGGAATAGCTGGAATATACAATAGTAACCACTTTGGAATGGCCGCAAATTATTTAGAGATAGCAACTCAAAATGATTGTATTGCCTGGGTATTTACTGCGTCTTCGCCTGCACTACCTCCTCATGGTGCAATGGCTGCTCACTTTGGTACGGCTCCCTTTGCGTTTGGAAGTCCGACCGCGAATAAAGACAAACCTTTTATATTGGATATGGCGTGCTCAGCGGTTGCAAGAGGTAAATTAAAATTTGCTGCAAAAAGTGGAAAAAAAATACCCTTTGGGTTAGCGCTTGATAAGTTTGGAAAACCTACCAATAATGGTGCAAAAGCTTTTGAAGGAATAATGCTACCCTTTGGTGGAATGAAAGGCGCAGGTATATCCTGGATGATGGATATTGTAGGAGGTATTTTTACAGGAGCTAATCATGGTGGAAAGGTAAAAAATCAATTTGGTAATAACTTTTCTGGACCAGCAAATGTTGGGCATTTTATGATTTGCTTAAAAGCAGATCTTTTTCAAAATAAAAATCAATTTTTAAAAAAA
>Ga0075447_10000854_pt1 | contig 14780 bp, 4 predicted proteins | sample CoawatmetaG10DNA_FD_72352 | JGI IMG/M metagenome (GOLD analysis project Ga0075447, IMG submission 72352) | Marine microbial communities from the West Antarctic Peninsula - Coastal water metaG104-DNA | ecosystem: Environmental > Aquatic > Marine > Coastal | place: Atlantic Ocean: West Antarctic...
ATCTGTACTTATCTTGATAATACTCAGTCCTGTTGGAAGGGTTGTATTAAATCTATCGCCTTTCACATCGAATCTTTCTCCATTAACCTCTATATTATAACTATTAGAGCCTCCAAGCTGAATGTTAGTGGTTCTTTTATCATTATCTACATCAACAAACGCAGATAAAGCTTTAGGCTCACCTATAGCCACTTCAAAGCACTGCTCGTAATCTGCTTGACCATCTACCTTAAAACAAACACTGTAGGTTCCTTTAGCAAGGCCTGTTACAGAAGCAGTCTTATTCTCGCCTGAAATTACAATACTCTGACCGAAATTATTTCCGTTTACAGAAATACTATAATCATGACTATTATCTTCAACACTAAGACTTAGTAAACCATCATTTCCTGCAATGCAGGTAGCGCTAATAACTTCAACCTTATTGTTGTTAAAAGGAAGTTCAAAAACAACACAACCATCAGTATTTACCTTAGAGCCTGTGGGAGTATCAGGACACTTATCAAAATCATTTAAAATACCATCCTCATCAAAGTCATTGCTAGTTATAGAAATCTGAACAAATCCAGCGGTACTTAATACTTTACCATCACTAACTCTAAAAATAAATGAATCATTTCCGAAATAACCTAATTCAGGCACATAAGTAACTAGACTGTCTTTAAGTGTAGCTGTTCCTTTAATTGGTGATGCTACTATTGAATATATTAAAACATCTTTATCTGCGTCAATACCTGAAAGAATAATTTCTAATTTAATATCTTCAACAGTTGAGATGGTTTGAGATATAGGAACAGGATTGTCGTTAACTGGCGTTATCGCTAATGCGACAGTAGCTTTTGAACTATCAACTTTACCATCATTAACTTTAAATGTAAAACTATCTGTTAAAGCAGTGTCTGAATTACCTAAATAAGTCACTGTTGTTCCAACTAAATTTGCAGTTCCATTAGCAGGAGAATCTACGATCGAATAAGTTATGTCATCTCCATCTGGGTCTGTTCCTGCTATAGTTATGTTCACAGATACTTGTTCGGTAACAACAACGCCAGATTGTTCAATAGCAATAGGTTGATCATTAACTGGGGATATCGAAATTGAAATAATTCCAGGTGGGCTATCAGAAATACCATCATTAACTTTAAAATTAAACCTATCAGTTAAAGCAGAATCAGAATTACTTTTATAAGTAATATCAGTATTTTTTATTGTTTTTGGTAAATTATCATTTGTAATTACAACTCCGTCATCTTTTAAAGTGCCATTTAAAGGTAAAGTACTAACTATGTAAGTTAACTCATCCTCCTCCTTATCAGTTCCCGTTAATGTGATTTTTTTGTCAGTTTGTTCAGTAACATTCACATTTTGAGGCTCAGCAGTTGGGGCATCAGTAATAATCTTTATAGAAATTGACGATTCTTCACTTTCTAATAATCCATCATTAACAGTAAATGTAAATGAATCTGAGGAGGCGTCCTCTTTACTTAAAAAAGTAACCTTATTTCCTTTGATTATTGTGCCTGAAGTTATGGCTTGGTCATTATTATTGGGGTCAGTCAATGCTCCGTTAGGTATAGTAATTATTTTAAAAACAAATGAATCATCAATACTTTGATTAACTTTTTTAATATCATCTAAATGATAGTAAGCACCAGGATTAGACTCCCCATGATCAATACGAAATTCTATTTTCATAAAATCTGCTGTTCCGTCCCAGAATTGACCACTTCTTGGGTATGATTGAGATGAAACGGTTGAAAAATCGAATTCTAATGTATTCCATCCTTTTGAGAAATCTTTTGTTAATGCAATATATTCATTGTTAGTACTTTGCATTAAAACCATACTTAATTTATGAGTACTAGCGTCTGGCGAATAAACCTTTACAGAATATTTATTATCCCCATCCTTAACAATTTTAACTGGCTCATCTAACACAAATCCTGTTCTATCCCAAATATATGTGCCACGAGTAACTTTTCCTGTGTTGTTAGAAGCATCTTCAGGATCATTAGAGATTGCAAATGCCATTCCTGAAAATTTTTCCTCTAAATTAAATTCAATTGGTATGTGAGCTCCATCTGGATCAGAACCTTCTAAACTAATATTTTTTGATACTTTTTCTGTAAAAAAAACTGTCTTACTCGTAGCAAGAGGAATATCATTTACTTGGCTAATTAAAATAGAAACTGTTGCATTTTCACTTGCGGAATTGCCATCGAAACTTTTAAAAATAAATGAATCAGATGTTGCATTATCTGAACTACTTATGTAAGTTACCTGATTTGATGAAATAGAGCCTTTAAAAATGGTGTTATTACTATCAGCAGGATCTAATAAACGTCCATTGGAAGGGGTGGCTACTAAGATATAACTTAAACTATCTCCTTCAGGATCATTTCCTGTTAACGTTATACTTTTCTCTATATTTTCAATTGCAGAAACATCATCTTGAGAGACAGCAACTGGTGAATCGTTTACCGGAGTTATTGAAATAGTTATAGTAGCTATTGAACTATCAACTGTACCATCATTTACCTTGAATGTAAAACTATCGGATGAGGCTGTGTCTGAATTACTTGTGTATATAACTGTTCGCCCACTTATCGTATAGGTCCCATTGGATGGTGCATCTACAATAATATAAGATAATTTATCGCTATCAGCATCAGTCCCAACTAAATTAATAACTCCAGCCATTTGTTCAGTTACAGTAATGTTTTGATCACTAGCAACTGGAGGATTATTAATTGAATTATTTGAAATAGAAAATATCTTAGTAAATGAAATAAAACAAATTAAAAATATAGTAACATTTCTTTTCATAAAATATTACCTAAGTAGTGTGAAAGGTCCGTTTTTATAAATTAGATCGCCATTAAAAGCTTTACCAGCAACTTGACAAATGTAATTTCCGTTTTCTGCAAGTTTTCCATTAATTGTACCATCCCATCCAATTAATTTATTTTTATCTACTTTTTCATAATAGATCAAAGTCCCCCATGTATCAAAAACCTTCATATTAACTTCAGTTAAACCATAGTAAACTGGCCTAAAAGTATCATTTAATCCATCAGAATTCGGAGTAAAAGCATTAGGCAACTCTAGTTCATACGAATCTCCAATAAAAATAGTTTTAGTCAATGAATAAAAACATCCCCCTATGTATTCAACATAAATTGTAACATCATAAGATCCTATCTTGGAATATGTATGAGTTGGGTTATTGATAGACGAGGTTGTTCCATCACCAAAATCCCATTCAACACTTAAGAAGTTTTCAGTGGATAAATTAGAAAAAGTAATTGGATCATTAAATGTCAATGCATTAAACTGTTCTAAGTAAAAAGATGTATAATCAAAATCTGGGTATCCCAGTTTTGGTACAGCCACATCAAATAAAATTGTCTTTGAACAGCCTAGGTTATCAGTTATTTTAACTTGATATGCACCTTCTGTTTTAGTTTCCATTATTTGACCATTATCTCCTGGAATATTTAACACAATACCAGCTGACCACTCAACTTTATAAGGAAATACTCCACCTGAAATAGTCAATTTATTTACTTGATATACTTCTCTACTCTCGCAGACAATTCTTAAGCTAATATCTAATTTAACATCCAAGTCAATCTGCCTTTTAATCACAAATGACTCTTCAACTTTACAACCTTTAGAGTCTGTGACAGTTACCGTGTAATTATTAGCACCAATTCCTGTTAAATCTTCCGTAGTCTCACCATTAGACCAAGAAAAAGAATATGGAGGATTTCCTCCAACTACTTGAAGGTCTATACTCCCACTTAAAGGATTATCGCAATCTACGGCATCACTAACAAATGAAGAAAGTATTAACTCAGCAGGCTCAAGTATTTGAAAAACTTCATCTATTACACAACCAAAGCCATCAGTTAAAACAACGTTATAATTACCAGGCTTTAAATTAGTTCTATTAACTCCTGCGCTAGCATCATCGGACCAAGTTACTGTTATAGGCGATTCGCCTCCGTCAATATTTAAGCTTATTGTACCATCATTATCTCCGAAACAAGTAACAGGGGTTACTACAGGAACTATATTAAACAATGGAGCTTGTTTGATTATAATGTCTACAGATTCTTCACAAAGATTTTTATCGATTACTTTAACAGTATAAGTCCCTGCTGGTAAATTCTCTCTTGCTGCACCATTTCCAAAGTCACTCCACTCATAAGTATAAGGTACCACTCCACCAGATGGAGTTACAGTAATTGTTCCATCATTTAATCCAAAACAGTTAAGATCTGTTTTTACAATTTCAACTTTTAAATCCTCTGGTTGTGTTAATTCTACATTTTCTAAAGTTGTAATACAACCGTTTTCATCTGTAACTTTTAAATCATAAACTCCAAAAGGAATGAAACTAAGATCACCTTTATTAAAGACGTTACCAACATCTCTGTTATACTTGTTTCCGAGGTTATCTGTCCATTCATAATTAAACGGTGCGGTTCCACCTGACACAGTAACTAATATTTTTCCAGTTGAATCTCCAAAACATAAAATATTCAACTTTTCATCAAGAGTAATACTTAAAAAATTAGGTTCAACTATTTCATAATTAAATGAAAGGGTTTCGCAACCATCTGTTAAATCAAGTTTGTAAGTTCCTGGTCCTAAACCAGTTGGATTAGTTGTGTCTCCAGCCTTTAGGCCTGATCCATTTTCAGTAGACCATACATATTTATAAATCCCTGTTCCTAGTGTTGCTGAGATTTCAATAGCTCCATCATTATCACCAAAACATGTTATATTTTTTTTACTTATAACTTTATATAAAATTAATTGAGGTTCAGTTAGTGTATAAGTTTTTGTTATTACACATAAGTTCTCATCTTTAACAGTCAAAGTATAATTTCCAGGTCCTAAACTAGACTGTGTTCTGTTTTTTGGGTCTATTATGGTAGTACCGTTAGATGTAGTCCAAGTATAATCGTAATTTCCGCCATTTAAAGTCCCCCCTGAGGCGACTGCTTCAATTTTACCATCATTAGCTCCATTGCAGCTTATGTTAAAAACATCATTTCTAAACAATGAAATAGTCTCGGAAATAGTTAGTGGTGAGGCTGGCTGAGTAAAAGTTCTATTTACTGATACTTTTGTGGCTCCATTTAAATCTATTACAGTAATATTATAGGTTCCTGCTTTAACACTAAAAGTGTGGTTTAAATCATTTTTCGGATCGGAAACTTCTTCAATAGCTATTCCATTAAAATCTGTCCCTTTTAAAGTATAAGTATATGGAGCAACAGCAGTTTGAGTAATTATAGCTTTAAAAAGTCCTGTAGACTCCCCAAAACACAAAATATTAGTTGGATCAGTTCCTAAACCTATTAAAAGTTGATTAGGTTCAATTAATGTAAACGACTTTGATATATTACATCCATTAGAATCAGACATTTTTAATGTGTAAGTACCAGCTGATAAATTTAATTGATTTTGTTGAGCTGCAATTAGCCCACTTCCATCTACTGTACTCCACTCATAAGTATATAGACCATTAATGTCAGGAGCGCCTCCAGATGATAATATAGTAATTACTCCGTCTGAAGAACCAGAAATACTAACCTGAAAGTTATTATAATTTGACATCGTCCCCGTGAAGTCAATAGCATTAGGTTCTGTCAAAACATAATCGGTAATTTTGGTACAGGTATTATCATCAGTTACTGTTAATCTGTAAGTTCCAGTAGTCAAACCAGTTTGATCAGCTACACTATTGATAAGATTAGCTCCAGTACCTCCACTTACTATTTCCCAAGCATATGTATAATCTTGTAAAACATTATCTACAGTGGCTCTATATCCACCGGCAACTGTAATATCTATTTCTCCATCATTTTCTCCAATACAACTAATATTATAACCTGTAAAATCTTTTAAAGTTGAAGTAACAACTATTGGAGGTGGCTCTTGAACCAAAAATGTTGAATCAAGTGTACAACCATTACGATCTGTTACTGTAAGAAGATAAGTACCAGCAGATAAACCTGACTGATCTTGATTAGTAGCGGAAAAACCTGAGCCATCTGCTGAAGTCCAAACGTAATCATATGTAGAATCTGCTTTTGGAGTCCCTCCAGAAACTGTTATATCAATAGTCCCATCAACTGCTCCACTACAACTAACATTGAAGCCGTTAAAATCAGTCTTAATATCAATGATAGATAAAATATTAGGTTGGTCAATAGTGTAAGTTTCTTGTTTATTACAACCATTTGCATCAGTCACTGTGACTTGATAAATTCCAGGACGAAGTTCTGTTTGATTTTGAGATTTAAGTTTTGTACCATCTAATAAGCCACCATCACTTGCAATCCATTCAAAATCATAACTATCAGGATTACTTGCATCATCAGATTGAAACTTAGTTCCTCCTGTAATATTTAAAGTTATAGAGCCATCATTTGCCCCATTACAACTTATATTTTTTCCATTAAAATTAGATTCTGTCTCAATAATATCTAAAACATCAGGCTCTGCAACTACAAAATCTTTTACAACAGAACAATTATTGTTTTTATCTGTAAGGGTTAGTCTGTATGTTCCTGATGTTAGATTTACTTGAGGAGATCCACCAGAAGCATTAAGTCCTGTACCAACACCACCTGAAATAATACTCCAGGCATAATTATAAGTAGTATCATCATTTGGAGTTCCCCCTTCAACACTAAAAGTGATTTTACCATCATTTTCTCCATTACAACTTATATTAACTTGATTTGCTGCATCTAGGCCATATTGAATATATTCTAAAATAACGATATCTTTTAAAGCTAGTGCTTTGTCGGGTTGTGAAAGTGTTTTTGTTGCTGTTGTAATATTACACCCATTAGCGTCAGTAATTTTCACTTGATAATCACCTGCTTTTAAAATAAATGTTTTTGTAAGGACGGTTTCGTTAGCCAATGAGTTATCAATGTCATTACCTAAGTAATCAGTTCCAGTCAGTTGGTAAGTGTAAGGTCCTATTGACTCTGAATCAATATCTACTTTAATTGATCCGCTATCATCAAAACAGTTTATTACAGTGGTTATACTTGCATCTAAAGATCCTGTAAGCTCATTAGGTTCTACTATTGTATAACTTTCAGTAACATTACAGTTGTTTCTGTCTGTAACCGTTACATTATAAGTGCCTGGACCAAGATTTTCAATATCTTTAGTGGTCGCGGTGTATGATATATCTCCTGTTTTTGTCCAAGCATAAGTGTAGGTTCCATCAGCCTTTAATACTCCTCCAGTTGGCATTATAGTTATCTTACCATCGTTAGCTCCAAAACAGCTTATATTAACCCCTCCACTATAACTAGATAAAGTTGTTCCATCAATTGTATATTCTACAACAAATTGTTTTGCTGTTGCATTATAGACATCATTCCATTTTCCAGAAATATACATTTCTATATAATCTTCAGTATATATATTGCCAGAATCATTAGGTTCAGAACCATCCCAGTTTAAATAGGTGCTAGTACTAGATCCTGCTATCCATTTAAATGTATTTTCAGTTAAAATATCGTTTAAACCAATCCATATATTAGCAGCTACATTATCTACAAGCCACTGATTTTCAACTGCAGAATCAATAGCAACTAAATAGCCTTTAACAGCTGAAGAAGTGTCTCTAGACTCTAACCAAGTTCTATTGAAATTAGACCTGTAGTATTTTGAAGTTCCGTTTTCACCTAAATAAGTGTAATCTCCCTGTAAACCAGCAGGCATATCTATTTTTGTAATATTTAAAGGGCCTGGGTCGTTAAGAGTAAATGTTCTAGTAATAGAACAAACGCCTGTTTTATCTGTTACTACCACCGAATAATCTCCTGCAGTCAATCCAGTCTGAGTTGAAATATTATCCGCAGATATATCTAAACCAGAACCATCTGTTGTTGTCCAAGCATAATTATAAGTAGTATCATCATTAGGAGTTCCTCCGTCGATTACTAAAGCAATAGAACCATCGCTTCCGTTATTACAACTTATCTGAAAACCATTAAAAGCATTATCATCGCCTGACAATACAATACTATTAAAAGACATACCAGCAGCAGGCTGAGTAATTGATTTTTCATCAGTAGTTTTAGTACATCCGTTCTTGTCAGTGATAACTACTTTGTAATTTGTACCAGCTTTCAAGCCCGTGAATTCCCAACTAGTTTCGGTTTTTTCAGTTACAGTTAAAGATACTGCGTTACCGTTATAATCAGTTCCGGTTAATATGTAGGTATATGGCCCCTCTGATACTTGGGTAACATTAGCTTTTATTTTTCCTTCACTTCCATCAAAACAATCAATTGCAGTGGGATTTTCAATACTCACTAAAAGTTCAGCATTTTGAGTAATTGTGAAGGAACTGCTTGCTGTACAACCATTAGCATCTTCTACATTAACATTATAAGTTCCTGGCCCTAAACCAGTTTGATCTTTATCAGTAGTCACTAAACCAGATCCGTCTATTGTATTCCAAATAATTTTATAAGTACCAGGATAAGTAGCATCATCATCAGGAAATTTTGTTCCTCCAGAAATAGCTAAACTAACATTCCCGTCAGATTCTCCTGAGCAACTTATATCATTTTCTGTCGGTACTACTGAGATTGAAGCTGGTGAGGAAATAACATATTCTTCAGGAAATAATATTTCACACCCTAATTTTTTATCAGGATTTGCATCAGTATTAAGAGCTACAGTTTCTTTAAGCTTCAAACGATATGTTCCTGGACCCAAATCTTCAAAAACAGCTTCCCATCCATTTCTAACATTATCAATATCAAATGAAAAAACAGTGGAAGATGAAGAAATAGGGGAATCTAATGCGCCAACATTATATAATAAAAAAGTATAAGCTGATCCATAATTTATAGGATTGAAAGGATTTCCATTAAATGGTTCTGTCCATCCACCAAATCCTCTAAAAGTTAATTTTCCGTTTGCATCTCCGTTACAAAGTAATTCTTGAACAGTTGTTTCTTTATCTAAAAGTTCATGATTTAAGGTAGTGGCACTATTTACAGCGAAATCTTTTTCTTTAACACATTCATTTTTATCAGTAAAAGTAAATTTATAGTCACCTAAAGAAATGTCTTCAAATGTGAGTGTGTAATTTGCCGATGTAAAAGCATCGCTATCACCATCTTTAGTATAATTAGTTGTGTTAACTTGAGTGTAAATAGTTGTACCACCTTGAGATAAAACCCAAGTAATTGGCTTAGCTGCTCCTTCTATTCTCAAAACTACCTTTGCATTTGTGTCAGCAGCACACTCTTTACCCGCAAAAAGAACACTAGTTCCGAGTTCAGCAGCATTAGAAATAGTAAAGACTCCCTCAAGAGTTCTTCCGCATCCATCTGTAAAAGTATATGAATAGTTACCAACGGCTAAACCTGTAATGCTGAAAACTGCATCCGTTTGTGACACATTTGCTACTTCTTCATTAGCTGCATTTAAGACTATTAAAGTATAGTTAGCACAGGGCTTAGTTCCTTGAAAAGTAACTTCACTTAATGTAATGACTTGAGCTTGAGTACAAGAATTAAACAGATTACTGATATTAGTAAAAGGACTAATTAGATAATATGTTACATTGACCGAAGAAAGATTATTTACAGTTCCATTGTCATCAAAAACTCTAAGATTTACTGTAATAGTTTCAATTGGATTTCCTGTGAAAGTAAATATCTTTCCATTGAAATTCACATTGGTATTACTGCTAGTCTTAACTGAATTAATTTCAAAATCCCATTCTGATGGAATAGGGTTGCCAGTTCCAAATCCATATTGAGTATTATCACCAACATTTTTAAACCTAGATTTATTTAAACTTACCGTAATGCTAATGTCGTCATATGTAAAATCTGTTTTAGTCATCGTCCAAATATGATTTGTAGTGACGTCAGTAGTGTATGTGTTGTTTTCGCCTAAATTAATATAGTTTTGACTATAGTTATAGTTTGAAAAAATTCCCATAAACAAAAAAAGAAACTGTATTTTAAACGCTATGTTTTTTATTTTTTTCAAATCATTTAATTATTTACAACCACATGGTATAGGGTTATCATTTCCAAATATTGAATCAAATTTATATGATACTGAAATCTCAAAAACTCCTTTTGTTTTTTGTAAACTACTTACGTTTAAGTCATAAGAATACCCAAAACTAAATTGTTTATAATCAAAATTTGTTATAAAATTCACTGATGTCAATTTGTGTGAATTAGATTCAATTGAGGTTGGTGCTAAAGTTGCAAATGCACCAAAAGTAAAGTCATCTATTTGCATTTTAGAACCAATATCTATACGGTCATAATCACTCTGTCGCATATAATTTAAATTAAAGTATAAATTATATTCTGTATTGGAATACATACTACTAAATGGGATTTTATATCCCCCATGAATAGACAAGAAACCATCTAATAAATTTTTTCCTTCATCTTGAAAGGAAACATTAGGCCTGTTTAAATGTTTGTAACTACCTCCAAACCACAAATACTCATTAAAGACAAGAAAGCCAGCTCCTATATCTAAAAATCTAGCATTTTTATTTAGTAAAAAAGGATCAGCACTGTCAAAATTAATTATACCCTCATTAATAATAATTTGATCTTCTAGTACAAGATTATTAAAAGCATAATCTTTATTACCCATTCCTACAGAAATAGCTGGATAAAACCACCAATCTCTAGATATTTGAACTCGATATGAATAATTCAGATTTATTTGTGTAAAGTTATATCTGGTAACAGTTTCTAATTGATTTAAAATTGTTATTTCAATTCCACTATTATATCGATCAATATAACTGTCAAAATAAAAGAATTGACTATTTAAAGAGTAATCTAGGCCTGGCCACTGAGTTCTATTTAAAACACCAATCTCTGATCCACCACTCCCACCAGCAAAAGCAGGGTTTAAGGCTTCGGGAACATTATAAAACTGAGTAAATACAGGATCTTGAGAGAAACTATATGAAATAGTTAAAAAATATAATATGAATTTAATATACTTCAATAGAGGAAATACTGTTAGCTAGTAAATATAGATAAAATCAATAGTTCTTTCTAACTATTGCTATACTTTGAATGAAAAAAAATAGAGATAAAATATATCAAAGGAGTCATAATAATCCAACTTGTTTGCGCTTGAAGAGTTATTGGGTTACCTGCGATTTTAAATAACACTGGATTGAACCAAGATCCTAAAGGCTGTAAGGGTGCCCAAGACAGATCTCCATTTAAGCCTATCTGAAGGTCATAAAAGAAAGCTTCAACATAAATATTCTGAAAAGTAAACCAGAACAATAAAATAAAAAAAGCACCCCATTTCCATTTAACAAAAGGCGAATCATTATTTTTATAAGCAAGCTTAACCAAAAACAAACCTATCCAAACAACCGATACGTCAGCTAATGAGTTTAAAACCCAATTTAAATTAATTGGAATAGCACATGATAGCGCAGCACTTCTTCTTAAATCTACAGGAAGTCCACCAGCTAAACCATATGTCAACCATAATTCCCAACCAAAAACAGCCATTAAAAAAGAAGAAAGTAATGTGATAAAAATACTTTTTGAAAATTTTTTAACAATTAAAAGATAATAAATTGATAAAATTAAGGGAATTGAAGCGAATAAATAAAGGCGCATTACAAGCCAGAACTCTTTACTATCTAAACCGCAATTAATTAAAAAATTATCCATAACTCTTAAAAGGATGATAAATATATCTTTTTAAAACGGATTACTGTTTGTAATTAGCATATTATTATTTGAGAATAATTATTTTTAAGGCAAGGAAAGCTTTTCCCATTTATTCATAAGTGACTCTAATTCACTTTTCTTTTTCTCGTAATTTGGAAAAAAATTAGGCTGAGTTATAGTGCTTTCATAATTATTTACCAAAGCTTTATCAATGCTTAATATTTCTTTTTCAAGTTTAGAAATCTTACTCTCTACGTTATTTAATTTCTTTTTTAAGGACTGATCTTGATTTTTATTATTTTGTGGTTTTTGTTTTAAAACTATGATTTTTTCTTTTTTTTCTATAGCTCTAAAGTCATCAACTCTTCTTTGTTCTAAATAATAATCTATATCCCCTAAATATTCTTTGATATTCTGATCTTTAAACTCATAAACTTTATTTGTTAAACCCTGAAGAAAATCCCTGTCATGAGACACCAAAATTAAAGTTCCGTCAAAATTTTGTAAAGCTTGCTTTAATACATTTTTTGATTTTATATCTAAATGATTTGTGGGCTCATCCATCACTAAAACATTAAAGGGTTGTAAAAGCATTTTAGCTAATGCCAGACGGTTTCTCTCTCCCCCAGAAAGTACCCTAACAAACTTATCCACCTCATCACCCTGAAACAAAAAAGAACCTAAAATATCTCTAACCTTACTCCTATTGGTTTCATTAGCTGAGTCAATCATGGTGTCTAAAACAGTTTTCTTGCCATCTAAATACTCTGCTTGATTTTGAGCGAAATAGCCGATTTGAACATTATGCCCAAGCTTGATCATTCCACTAGCCTTAAGTTCTCCAACCATAATTTTAGCTAAAGTAGATTTGCCTTGCCCATTTTGACCTACAAAGGCTGTTTTGCTTCCTCTTTCTATAATTAAATTTATATCATCAAGAACATGATTTTCATCGTAACTCTTTGATAATTCTTCAATTTCAGCAATAACTTTTCCAGGGTTTACAGAAACATTAAACTTTAGCTTCATTACACTGTTGTCATCCTTATCAACTTCTATTCTATCTATCTTTTCAATTTTTTTAATTAGAGATTGTGCCATTGAAGCCTTTGAAGCTTTTGCTCTAAATTTCTCTATAAGCCTTTCAGTCTGTTGAATTTGTTTTTCTTGATTCTTTTGAGCACTAATTTGCTGTTCCTTTATCTCATTTCTTAAGACTAAGTATTTTGAGTAAGGCTTATTGAAATCATAAATTCTACCTAAAGAAATTTCGATAGTTCGATTAGTCACATTATTTAAAAACATCTTATCGTGAGAGACTATAACTACAGCACCTGTGAAGGTTTTTAAAAATTGTTCTAGCCATATTATTGATTCAATATCAAGATGATTCGTAGGTTCATCTAAAAGCAAAAGATCATTACTTTGAAGAAGCAACTTAGCTAATTCTATTCTCATTCTCCATCCTCCTGAAAAGGTGTCTGTGTTTTTATCAAAATCAGCTCTACTAAATCCTAAACCCTGAAGGATTTTTTCAGTTTGCCCTTGGTAGTTATAACCACCAATTAGTTCATATCTATCTGTTACATCACTTAATTCCGTAATAAGTGCAAAGTAAGAATCACTCTCATAATCTGTTCTTTCACTTAGCTTTAAATTAATGTCATTTTGTTTTAATTCTAACTGTTTGATTTCTACAAAAGCTTGATAGGCCTCATCAAGAACTGTTCTGCCTTTTTCGAAATCAATATCTTGTTTTAAAAACCCTATTCTAATATCTTTATCTGAAGCTATGGACCCTGAATCAAGTTCCATTTCCTTCGATAAAAGCTTAAGTAAAGTTGATTTACCTGCTCCGTTTTTTCCTATAAGACCTACTCTATCTCCAGAGATTAATTTAAAAGAAATTTCTTCAAATAAATACTCGCCGGCAAATGAAACTGAAAGATTATGAATGTTAAGCATTAAACAACTAAGTTTTTAAAATTGCTGCGAAGATAAATTAAAAAGGAATTGAAAAAAATTTATTTTACAATAGGATTTAGTTAATCTAAAACACAATAAAATTTGCAGAAAGTTCTAGTCCCAATCTCTTACCAAACTAAAGTGTGATTTAAACTCCCTTCCATCTTCTAGCTGTACTCTAAACCAGTAGTCGGTTGAGGGCATTGGATTTCCAATAAAAGTTCCATCCCAACCAGGACTTAATGGATCCAGTTCTTTTAATAACTTTCCAAACCTATCAAATATATAAATCTTAGTTTTTGGAAGGTTTGTTTTTGTTAAACCAATTATATTCCATGTATCATGAATACCATCTCCATTTGGAGTGAAAAACTTTTTATATCCAATTACATGAAAATCAATCTGAGCAATTCCACATTCATTCTTGTCTCTCACATAAATAGTATGTAAACCAGGTCTTATATTTTCAAAAACCGGCTCATCTTGATAAGGCCCTGATTTGTCATCAATTGCAAATTCATAGTCTCCAATTCCAAGAGTTTCGGTTAATATCGTAATAGTGTTATTTGGACCAGGATTTAAATCTTTAATAACAATATCCTTTTTCTCAATTTTAGCAATACTCGACTCTTTTATTTTAATAGTCATTGAACTCGAACAACTAGTCCCATCTTCAGTTGTAGCTGTTACGATGTACTCACCACCTAGACCAATTATTATACTAGAGTCAATTCCACCAATATTAGGTGTGAAAGCTGTTCCGTTTCTAGTCCATACGTAAGAGTAAGTCCTACTATCTTTTGAAGCAACACCAATTGTAATTGGTTCTAAATTAGTACAAACACTAATATTAGTTTCTATTCTTTCAAATACAGGCAAAGTATTAACTACAAAATTAATAGACCCTGTACCGTCACAAGATGTATTCACTTTACTTGTAAGTTTTACGGCCACAGTTTGTGAACCTGAGTAGAATGGGTTTGGAAGTGTAGCTGCTGAAACAGACGCGTTAGTCGCTTGATCAAAGTAGGTGAATTCAATATTTAACAAATTAGCATCTTGTACAATTCCAGT
>Ga0075447_10000866_pt1 | contig 14634 bp, 11 predicted proteins | sample CoawatmetaG10DNA_FD_72352 | JGI IMG/M metagenome (GOLD analysis project Ga0075447, IMG submission 72352) | Marine microbial communities from the West Antarctic Peninsula - Coastal water metaG104-DNA | ecosystem: Environmental > Aquatic > Marine > Coastal | place: Atlantic Ocean: West Antarctic...
TTCAATTCACTAAATCTGTAGAAAATTTACTATCTAAAGATGGAATATTTGTTGTAGAAACTGGATACCATGTTGAGCAGTTTAAGGTAAAGATGTTTGACTACATTTATCATGAACATTTTTCCTATTTTACAGTTGGTGTCATGAATTACTTATTCAATAAATGTGGTTTAGAGATTATTGATGCTCAGAAAACAAAACCTAAAGGTGGATCTATAAGAGTAGTTGCTCAAAAACAAAATGGTTTGCGTGATAAGCTTCCATCTGTAGATATTATTATTAAAAATGAAAATGAAAGTAATATCTATCAACATGAGACTTACCAAAGTCTCTCTGAGGATCTGCAAGAGTTAAAACTAGAATTAATAAAATTACTAAAAAATCTTAAAGCTAAAGGAAAATCTATTGTAGCTCTTGGTGCATCTCATAGTACAACGACACTTATCTATCATTTTGAATTGGGTGATTATTTTGACTATATTGTTGATGATAATGAAGCAAAGCATGGGCAATATTCTCCCGGTCTTCATATTCCAGTATTTTCGACAGATAAAATGTATGCTGATAGTCCAGATTATATTTTGATACTTGCATGGCAACATAAAGATATTATTTGCGATAGACATTCTAAATTTATTGAAAATGGTGGAAAATTTATAGTTCCACTGCCAAATGTTTGTGTTGTAGGATAGGCCACAATATGAGAAATTTTATCCAACATATTATATTGAGTATTGGATTAGTATGAAGAAAATTTGTCAAGCATGTGGAATAACTGAGGTGAAGATGCTTTTAGATTTAGGGCTTCAGCCAGTGCAGAATCGTTTTGCTAGAAAACCTCATTCAGAAGACTACTTTCACCCTTTGACTTTAGGTCAATGCCAAAATTGTAGCTTGATACAACTTATTGACCTTGTTCCTGCAAGTGAAATCATACCAAAAGTAAATTGGCTAAAATATAATGAGCCAGAAGAGCATCTGGATGAACTTTCAGATATTATCTGTGCGCTAAGTGATCTTCCAGAAAAGCCGGTTGCCTGCGGTATTACCTATAAAGATGACTCACTTCTTAAACGACTCAATGAAAGGTCATTTGGCAGAACATGGCGGATTGAGCCAGAGCATGATTTAGGAATAGCTCAAAAGGGAATTGCTGGGGAGACAATAATCCCTAAAATAACTACCCATTCAGTCAATAAAATAACTAATAAATATGGTTATGTTGATGTTGTTATCGCTAGGCATATCCTTGAGCATGCGATCGATACTAAGGCTTTTCTTTCGATAATTTGGGGTATTTTAAAACCAGGTGGTTATATAGTATTTGAAGTTCCAGACTGTACTAAGGAAATGAATAACAATGACTATACTATGCCTTGGGAGGAGCATATCTTATACTTTGTCCCTGAAACACTTAAATCATTTTTTAATTATACATCTTATGATTTAGTTGACTTCCAGCAATACTCTTATAAAACAGAAGACGTGCAGATTGCAATTGTCCAAAAAAATGAGAATTATGAAAGGAAAAATTTAGATTCAACTTTAGTTGATGTTTCCCCAAAAGCTTTCACAAGCTCTGAAAATTATGCAGAGAACTTTTTTCAATACAGGCAAATTATCCATTCATATTTACAAGAGTATTCTTCAAGTGTAGGAAAAATTGCAATTTTAGGTGCTGGCCACAGGACTGTAATGTACATTAAAGCTATGCAAATTGAACATTTTATTGACTTTATTATTGATGATACAGAACATAAACAGGGGCTATATTTAGCTGGTACCTCTTTGCAAATTAAGTCATCTAAATTCTTAAAAAAAGAAAATATCTCTCTATGTCTTTTTTGTTTGAGTATCCAACATGAAGATAAAATTATAAAAAAAAATCATAAATTCATTAGTGAGGGGGGTATTTTTGCCTCTACACATTCTATGCAAAAAAAATCAATTTTTAAATTAGCAAGTGAAAATTTTCAATATGAAATCGACTAAATCTAATGAAGAGGTTTCCTATACTTCTAATAATATTTTATTAAAGATAGTTGGTATGTCATTAATACTTTATTTTTACAAAAATATATAATAACATTATGATAAGTTTAGTAATTGGTGGACAAACAGGTGTTGGAAGATCTATCGTTGAGGTTTTAAGAGGTAGAGGTGATGAGGTTTATACTTTTTCAAGAAGAAAAAGTAAAGATGAAAATCATATATCTATTGATTTAGGATCAAAAACCAATATTAAAAAAATTGAAAATTTATTAAGTAATAGATTAATTGATAATCTGATTTTTTGTCATAGGTATCGTGGTGATGATATTAAAATTGAATATCAGATAACAGTTAATGCAGTTTGTGAAATAATTGAGTTGTTAAAAGGAAAATTTAAAAAAAATGGCTCAATAGTTGCGTTAAGCTCTGAGGCTAGTAATTTAATTTTTGATGAGCAAGCTATTGCATACCATACCTCTCGTGCTGCATTGGAAAGTTTAATTAGATATTACGCTGTAAGGCTTGGTGCCAAAGGAATCAGATGTAATTGCGTATTACCTGGAACAATTATCAAGGAAGAGAATAGAAGTTTCTTTACAGAAGATAATCCAGTTACAAAATTAATAAAAGAAATAACTCCATTAAATAATATTGGTCATTCTATTGATATTGCTAATCTTGTTGAATTCCTCTGTAGTGATAAGTCTTCTTTTATCTCAGGACAAAGTATTAATGTTGATGGAGGATTAGGCTTAGTAGCACAAGAATCGATCGCACGAAGAATGAAAGACTTAAAACATGAATGAAAGTATTTTTAAAAAGATTCTTGCTAAGAAAAAAGCAGTGGGGAGTAAAGCGTTATTAATTAAAATTATTCAATATTTTTTCTATGGCTTTTTTGCAATTTTATTTGTGTTGATAATTAGACTATTTAGTCAACTTTTTCTTATTCGATTAGCCTCAAATGATAAGGGAAAAATTGGAAGAGCATACTTGAGTGATTGGTACTTGAGTGAAAAAAAAAATGGCAAGCATCAAGGGCGTTATCTTGATATTTTTTATTTTCAAAAATCAACTAATCATGTGAATTCTCAGTGGTTAAAAATGTGGCGTAGAGCCTTATTTTGGATTCCGGGGGGTGAGTTGTGGAATCATGTAATAAAATTCAACAGAAAATTTAATGGATTTGAGAAATATGAAATATCTACAACGCATGCTTATCCAACTTTAAAAAAATGGCAAGAGCATATAGCGAAACCCGATTCAGGTTCTATACTTAAAAATAATGAACGATTAGAATCTATTCTTAAAAATACTAAACCTAATATTTCATTTAGTTCAAAAGAACATAAAATTGGTAGACGATTATTATCTAAACTAAAAATTCCATCTAATGAGCAATATATCTGCTTTCATGCAAGGGATGATACTTACCTTAATAAGGTTTCAAAAAATACTGATTGGAATTATCATAATTATCGTGATTCAAGCATAGAAAATTATTTGTCTGCTGCTGAAGAAATGTCAAATCGAGGCCACTATTCTATCAGAATGGGGTCTGTTGTTAAAAACCCAATTGACTCATCCAACCCTAAAATTATAGATTATTCGGTAAGCAAATATAGGTCAGATTTTAATGACATCTACATTGGAAGTCATTGTCGTTTTTTCTTGTGTTCCGATGGAGGGATTTCTATCATACCGGAAATGTTTAGAGTTCCAGCTGTTTACGTTAATTGGACAGCTATTTTACGAATATCCACCTGGGTTTTAAATGGTTTGTTTATATTCAAAACTTTTTATCTTAGAAGTGAAGATCGAAATATGACATTTTCTGAAATAATAAATCTAGAGTTTGGCGGCATTGACACTAATGAAATCTTTCAGAAAATTGATCTAGAGCTTATTGAGAATACACCGGAAGAAATAAGAGCAGTAAGTATCGAAATGGATGAGCGCCTTTCAGGTAATTGGGAAACTAAAAAAGAAGATGAGGAATTGCAGGAGCAATTCTGGCTACTCTTTGGCCAAGATAAAATCAAGAGTCCAGATTTAAGGGTAGGTGCTGATTTTCTTAGACAGAATCAAGAGCTTTTAATATAAACTAAGTTTTAAAATTTAAAAATAGTAATGACTTATAAAATGAATAATTTTTTAAAAAATGGCTTTTCTATTGTTGATGTTTTAGCTAAAGAAGAGCATCAAATGATCAGTAAAACTATTAAAAGAGTACTTAATGAAAGATTAAGTGCTTTGACCAATGATGAAATTTATTTAAATAATTTGAAGGACTATCATAATCTCCCTCTGACTGAGGATATTCATAATAAAGTTGTTGGTTCCTCATTTAGACGTATAGATTTTAAAGATTTTTATGCTTGTATTAAAAATAATAGTTCTATCAATAAAATTATGAATGAGTCTTGGGGTCATAATGAATTTCGTTTATTTTTTATCGGAAATCTAAAGGAATTTGATACTAAAGAAAATTATAGTAGTTTTCGATTAGCCAGGCCTAATATTTCAAGAGATGTTGGTGGGATTCACGTAGATAAGCATGCTGGAGGAATAAAGAATATAGCTGATAAAAATTTATTGATAATTTGGATTCCAATTGTGGGATTCAGTCAAGAATACACGTTAAATTTTGCACCTGGCAGCCATAAATATGATCATCCTGAAAGCTCAATTGAAGAGGATAATAGATATATAAGCATGACTTACGATGATAATTACACTGATAAATTTAAATATCATCGTCCTAAATTAAATTTAGGGCAAGGAATTATCTTTGACCCAAATCTATTGCATGGTAAAAGTTACAATTTAGGACTAGATACCAGAGTATCTATAGAATTACGATTGTTTAACGCAAAGAAAAATTTTAGCTTTTACAACTAAATATTATTTAATACTATCATACTGAACTCAGAAAAAATAACTACAATATGAAAATCGAAAAACTAGCCATCCTAGGAGGCATAAAAAGTATTAATGATCCCCATCCTCATTGGAGTTGGCCAGTTACATCACCAGAAGAGATAAAGGCCGTAACGCAATTCATGGAAAATGGATGTAAAAATAAAAATGGGTATCCAGTTGTTGTTGCAGAATTTGAATCTGAATTTGCAAATTACCATAAGGCTAAATTTGCACTCACTACTAATTCAGGTACCTCTTCACTTCATGCGGCATTTTTTGCAGTAGGCGTTAGCGATGGAGATGAAGTAATCGCCCCTTCTTTAACTTTTCATGCAACTGCTTCACCCTTAAAGCAATTGAATGCAGTGCCAATTTTATGTGATTGTGAGCCAGATACTGGAAATATTGATCCCATAGAAATTGAAAAAAAAATAACAAAAAGAACAAAAGCAATCGTAGTGACTCATTTGTGCGGGCATCCTTGTGAAATGGATGAAATTATTAAGATATCAAAAAAGAATAATATTCCAGTGATTGAGGATTGCTCTCATGCTCATGGATCCACGTATAAGGGAAAAAAAGTAGGAACGTTTGGTGAAATTGGTGTTTTTAGTATGAACAATCAAAAAATGTTGTCTGCTGGTGAAAGTGGTATTCTTATTACTGATAAACAAGAGTTATATGAAAGAGCATTACTTTTTAGTGATTTTGGCCCAAGACTTGAAAGTGGTATAAAACTAAAAAAACATTTTAGGTATCGTGAAACAGGACTTGGAAGTAAGTATAGGATTAATCCCATATGTGCTGTAATTGCTCTGGAAAAATTAAAGAAATTAGACTTCTACATAGAATCAAGAAAACAAAGACTTGATTATCTTAGCCAAGGTTTGTTGGATATTCCTGGTTTAACTCCACCAGTTACTAGAGATTATGTTGATAGAGGCGCATATTATGGGTATCGTCCATTCATTCAAAAGAATGATCTTAATAATATAGATATCACCACATTTATTGATATTATGTCGGCAGAAGGAATGGAAATTAGGCAAAGTAATAATCCACCATTACATCTTCTTCCTTTATTTAAGGAGCCAGTATCAGTAATAAAAAATTTTGAATTACCAAATACTGATCAACATAATAAAAGAGGCTATTATAAAAAAGGGGATTTGCCTGCTAGTGAATTTTTCTTCAATAATACTTTTAGTCTTCCAACCTTTACATTTGAATCAGAAGAATTGATTGACAAATATATTAATGCGTTTACTAAGGTCTGTAATCACCTTAGAAGGAATAAATTATTTTAATTTGGTGGTTCATTCAACCTTAATCGACATAAAGTAATTAAAACATATGCCTAAAAATATATTAATAATTAATGCTGAACCAATGGTCACAGATTTTTTAGTCAATAAAAAATTTATTATAAATTCTATCTGACTAACCTAATTATGAGTTTGATACAAAAAATTATAAGAGGAGTTGGTATACCAATACTCGATCTGTTCGAGAGTCTGGGACTTAGCATTCAAAAAACAGATAGCTTGGATTTCCAGATACGAAAAATTCGATCAATAGCTAATCTCAAGTCTCGTTTAAGTTCCTCTGAAGAGCTTGTACGAAAGAATCCAACACATCCATTATCTCACTTGAACCTGGCTCAATGCCTTCATGTAATGAATGATATTAAGGAATTCAAACAGATGGTCCGATATGCAGAAGTCATGCAAGCTTGGAAAATAAGAACTGGATTCTCAGAAATAGATAATGAATTTATCTCTCCCTCAATGGTTATAGGAGCTTTAGGTAACCATTATGCGCTTGAAGGCCTCTTGAGAGCTAATCAATATGGATTAAGATCCGCAAAAAAATTATTCCTTTTATTACCTAAAAATGTTCAATTACGTAACCCTGCACTTTTTAGTTATTTTAAACCTCATCTTAATATAATCCAGGACAGAGAGTCAATTCAGACTTTAAAGCAGATTGAGTCTTTAATGACGCTACCACTTGGATTATGTCTCCCTTTAATAGAGGGCTGCCCATTTCTTGACATTGCTACTAATCATAATGAGGCAGAACGAATAAAAAAAAGTATAGATCCAGCACTTTTTACTATAAGTGATAGTCATGAGAAAATTGGGCGAAAGGCTTTACAAAAATTAGGCCTGCCTAAAGATGCGTGGTATGTTACTCTTCACGTACGTGAGCCTGGTTACAGAGGTGAAACTCGAGAGAACACTAAAGAAAATTTTAGAAATGCTAGTCCTAATGATTATCTTAAGGCTATTGAAGTAGTTACCAACTCTGGTGGTTGGGTATTTCGCATGGGAGATCCCTCAATGACAGAACTTCCACCACTGCCTCAATTAATTGATTATGCACATCACGAAATTAGGTCTGATGTGATGGATGTATTTCTTGGGGCAACTTGTTCTTTTTGTATAGGCACTTCTTCTGGTTATTTTAGAATTCCTCGATATTTTGGGGTACCAGTTCTCTATACTAACTGCGCACCTAGTGTTGAATACTTCAGTCTAATGGAGCATGATTTGGCTCTTTTTACTTTGCTGAAGAACAAAAATACTAATAAGTACTTACCCTTTAAAGAACTTTTGACTCCACCTGTTAGTATGTTTTTTTCAGCAAGGAGCTATGATGCTGCTGGTCTTCAATCGATAAATAACACATCAGAGGAATTAGAAATGGCAACAAAGGAGATGATTGATCGAACTAGAGGCAATAATTTACTAGAATCTGGCGATGATTTTCAGATACGTTTCAAATCTCTTGCTGAAAAGTGTGGATCTAAGTATGGCGATTATTCTGCGAAAGCTTTTGCCCCAATTAGTCGGGAATTTATTCATAAACATTATGATTTACTCGAGGAAGATTAATTATTGAACCCGGGAGGGTCTTCTAATTACTAAATAATAAAGCAATATTAATTATGAATAGTACAAATAATATATGATAATTTACTTAGAGAGTTGATTTGATAAAGGACTTCAAAAATGTTTGGTTTATCTTAAACCATAAAGAACATAAACAGCTTTTGGGTGTTGCACTCCTGCAAATTTTATCTGGTTTAACAGATATGTTAGGTGTAGTGTCCATTTACCCTTTCCTTTCACTTCTTGCTAATCCAGATCTATTGCAAACTAATGATGTGTATATGAAACTGCAAGAATGGACAGGGCTTCCATATGATAGTTTTATAATTATGCTGGGTGGTATTTCGTTATTTGCGTTAACTCTTAATCAAGTTATTCGATTAAGTGCTGGTTGGTATAGTACTTTCACTTCACATAAGATATGGAGAACTTTACATATTAGAGTGTTCTCATATTATTTACACAGACCATATGTATATCATCTACATAATTCTGGAAATGAACTACTTGAAAAGTTACAGGTTAGACTTAATGCAGCTGTGGCAGGTGTTATAACGCCATTTTTTTTATTAATTAGCTCTATATTTAGTTTGTTCTTTGTGCTTTCAGCGCTTATTTTGGCCTCCCCAATTATGACACTGACTTTGCTTAGTATAGTTGGAATGTTCTACTTTATTGTCTATACCAAAATAAAAGTTAAATTAGATTCTTATGGAAAAGTTAGTCCGGAATATTCTTCAAAAGTATTTGGGTTAATCTCTGAAGCATTTAGTGCCATAAAAGAAATTAAAGTCCGTCAAAATGAGCGGCATTATTTGCAGATGTTTAATCCATTGGCAAAGCGTTATTGTGATGCACAGGTAAAAATATATCTTTTTTCTGAGGCACCCACGGGACTTGTAGAGTTGGTCGCCTTTGGAGGAATGCTGGTTATTAGCCTTCTAATGATTGGCGTCTCAGGAAATATACAGGAAATTATTCCTCTGCTTGGAATGTATGTGCTTGCATTAAGGAGGCTTTTGCCTGCTATCCATGTTTTGTATATGCAAGTTAGCAATATTAGATTTTATAAACCATCATTTGATATTATTCATCAGGATCTTCTGAATGCCACATTGCTTGATAAAGGTGACAAAATATCAATAAAGAGTGATAATAATAGTGTTTTAAAGCAAGAGATTCAACTTAAAAATCTAAGTTTTACATATCCAGAATCTAGAAGCAAGGTTTTAGATTCAGTGTCTCTTAAAATCCCTTCAGGAAGTTTGGTTGGTATAGCTGGTGGAAGTGGAGCTGGTAAAACAACATTAGTTGACCTGATACTTGGACTCCTAGAACCTTGCACTGGAACTATACTAATAGAGGAAAAAAAATTAACCAAAGATAACCTGTTTAATTGGCAAACTAACATTGGATATGTTCCACAATCAGGATATATAGCTGATGGAACTATTGCAAGAAATATTGCTTTTGGAGTGATTCAGTCTGAAGTGGATATGCAACGGGTTATCGAGGTGGCGAATATAGCAGAAATTTCTGAGTTTATTGAGAATGATCTTCCTGAAAAGTATAATACTCTAGTGGGTGAGAGGGGAGTTAGATTGAGTGGTGGTCAAAGGCAAAGGCTAAGCATAGCCAGAGCATTGTATCATGACCCGCAGGTTTTGATTTTGGACGAGGCTACTAGTGCACTTGATGGTATAACTGAAGAGAAGGTTATGCAGTCTATTTTGGATTCTTCAAAAGAAAAAACAATAATTGTGATAGCTCATCGACTCACTACACTTCGAGAATGTGATACGATCTTTTTATTTGAGCGAGGTAAGTTGGTTGATCAGGGCAAATATGATCAGCTAGTAAATACTAACTCAATGTTTTACCGAATGACACGAAATAATGAAAAACTATAGTCGATTTTAGTTATAAAAATCCGCTCTTTAGTTGATAAAGAATGAGTTTTTAATTAATCTTGGTATCTTGCTTCACAAAGTGTCATTAGATAGATTTTTTTAGAAAATATTTTAAATATGCAATTTATAAATTAAATAAGTGTCTATATAAATGAGAGTAGCTATAATTCCTGCTAGAGCTGGAAGTAAAAGAATATCAAGAAAAAATATAAAACATTTTTTTGGAAGGCCTATACTTGCTTGGTCCATAGAAGCAGCAATAAAAAGTAGGTGCTTTGATCAAATTATTTGTACAACTGATGATGATGAGATTGCGAGTATTGCCCAAAAATATGGTGCAGAAACTCCATTTGTGCGACCAAAAGATTTATCAGGCGATTATATTGGAACTATCCCAGTAATTTCCCATGCTATTGAGCATTTGCAAAGTAATGGGAATAAAATAGATTTGGCTTGCTGTATTTATGCCACAGCACCATTTATCCAGGCAATTGATTTACAAAATAGTTTAGAACAAATGCAAAATAATAAGTTAGACTTCTGTTTTTCAGCTACTAGCTATCCATTTCCAATACAGAGGTCAATTCGTATTAAATCAAATAAAAGGTGTGAGATGCTGGATTCAGAAATGTTTCAAAAGCGCTCACAAGACTTAGAAGAGCTATATCATGATGCAGGACAGTTCTATTGGGGTACGCCACAATCTTGGTTAGAAGGAAGAGCTTTGTTTTCTAATGATACGATGCCATATATTTTACCAAGACATAGGGTGCAAGACATAGACACATTGGAGGACTGGAAAAGAGCTGAGCTGATGTTTAAGGCATTAAAAGATGAGTTAGTTTAATGAGAATTGTTTTTCGCACAACTGCATCAAAAAAAATCGGTTCTGGACATATAATGCGATGTCTGGCATTAGCAGATTTGCTTTGTATAGAAGAAGGTGTGATTATAGAATTTGTTACTCAAAAATATTCTGAGAGTCTGGATGATATTATTAAGAAAAAAGGTTTCATTCTTCATTCATTGCCTATTCCAACTAGGAGTAAATTAGAAGGTTTAGAGAATTATGCTTTAGACCAAGATCAAGATGCTAATGATACTATTAAAGCTATTATAGGAAAAAAAATAGATTGGCTAATTATTGATCATTATTTAATAGATTACAAGTGGGAAGAAAAACTTAGGCCACATTCCAGAAATATTATGGTTATTGATGATCTTGCTAATCGTAGACATAATTGTGACTTACTGTTAGATCAAAATTATATTAATGATCAAAAACGATATGATGACCTTGTCTCGCCAGATACAATAAAATTATTAGGCCCTAGATATGCTTTATTACGTAAAGATTTTTTTGGTTTTCGTAATAAAATTATGCAAAATATCAAAAAAGTTAAAAAAGTATTTATATTTTTTGGCGGGGCTGATTCAGACAATCTAACATCTTCAGTATTAAAGGTGCTGTCTAAAAAAAATTTAAGGTACCTTAATTTAGATGTAGTGATTGGTTCACTCAACCCCCATATTGAAGAGGTAAGATTATTAGTAGCTGAGCACTCAAATGCAAAGCTTCATATTCAAGTTGACAATATTGCTGCATTGATGAGTAAAGCAGATATTTCATTAGGCGCTGGAGGTACTGCAAATTTAGAGCGAATGTCTGTTGGGTTGCCAAGTATTGTAGTAACAATTGCAGAGAACCAAGTTGCATTTGCTAGTGAACTTAATAAAGATGGATATATCAAATTTTTGGGTGGTGTGAATCAGGTGAATGAAAAAATCATTAAGGATGCTTTACAACATGCAATTCTTAACCCTCAGCAATTGGATTTTCAGTCAAAAAAATGTAAAACTCTTGTTGATGGCTATGGTGTACAAAGAGTTTCAGAACTATTAATACATAGTATTGATGCTCAAACATTATTTGTAAGAGAGGCAAATAATGGAGATTGTCAATTATATTGGCATTGGGCAAATGATCCTTTAGTGAGGGAAAATGCATTTCAACAGGAGCAAATTGCATTAGAAGATCATCAAATATGGTTTAAAAAACAATTAAATTACCGTGATGTCATAATGATGGTGATAGAGTCTGAGTTTGGTCCAGTGGCACAGGTTCGTTTTGATCGAGCTAATTCAAACTTCACAGTAAATTATTCTATAGCTAGGCAGTTTCGTGGATTTGGACTGGGGAAAGCTATTATTTCTAAAGCAATTAATTGCCTTCGAGAGCCCAAGTCTTTCACTGTAATTGCTGAGGTAAAAGAGAGCAATATTTCTTCACAAAAAATTTTTGAGAAGGTTGGGTTTAATGAAGTTGCCAAATCACTTAAATATAATCAACAGGTATACACTTACCAATTGCAGATTTCCTTAAATAAACTTCATTGAAAATCTATCTTTAATATCTATGAAAAATAATCAAAATATATTGTACCGTGTTCAGTTAATTATTGCTGAAGCTCTCAACCTGTCTATTGAAGAAGTTTCACCTAAATCTATTCAAGAAAACTTTTCTGATTGGGATTCTATGGCTTATTTATCAATTCTATCAAGTATTGAGGATGAATTTGGAATTTCTGTTTCACAGGAAAATATTGACAACTTTGGAGGAGTACCTCAAATAATGAATGAAATAAGAAAATGCCAAAAAAAGTAACAATTGCAGACTATTTAGCTGCACACGTGTCATCAAATAATGGTGTGTATGAGGTTGAGACGGGTATTAAAAAAAGTTATGATCAGATTTATGAAAATGCTTTGGGGCTTGCAGCAGGACTTGACCTTGAGGAGGGAGAGCGATTGACTGTTATTCTAACTAACTCTTGTGCATGGATTGAGTACTTTCTTGCATCTATGATAGGTGGTTGGGTCTTCAGCCCAGTTCCATATTTTGTACAAGTTCAAGAGTTAGATAAAATTATGACTTATGTAAAACCTAAGGTGATCATTACAGATAGGGAGGACATAAATGAGAAACTAGGAGCTAAATACAATGTTCTAAAAGTGTATGAGAATCAATCAAGTTATAAAAACTATAAGAGGCCAGTTATTATGGAAGATCAGGCTGCCGCTCTTTATTATTCATCAGGCACTACTGGCAATCCTAAGGGTGTTATTTATTCGCATAAGAATATGACTAGTTTAATAGCAAGCATCATAAGAGGTTTTAAATTTTCGGCTAAAGATAAACAATTTGCTTTTTTACCTTTTGGGCATACTGCTTCGATTAATTATAATATTTTGCCAGCCCTGATGGTTGGTTGTAATCTTATTATCTCTCAAGGTTTTGAACAACTGCGCCAAAACTTTTTCATGGTGTTGTCTAAGCATCAGATCACCTATACTCAAATAGTTCCCACAGTTCTCTTAATGCTCAACAAGCTTCGTTTGGATAGCAAGGATTTCGATTTATCTCAACTCCAATTTATTGGTTGCGGTTCCTCAACACTACCCTTAACCAGTCAGATAGAATTTATGGAAAAGTATGGAATAAAGGTGGCTAATTTATATGGTCTTTCAGAGACTGGACCCTCCCATATTGATGACCCCAGAGAACCTAAATGGGAGCCAGGTAGTATTGGATATCCATTAGATGTAAACAAGTGCAGAATTGCTGAAGATGGAGAAATATTGCTTAAGGGTGAAAATATCTTTGTTGAATATTATCAAAATGAATCTCTTTATAAAGAAGTTGTTAATGAAGGCTGGTTCCATACTGGAGATCTAGGAAAGAAAAAGAACAAAAAGTTTTACTTTACTGATAGAAAAAAAGATCTTATTATTAAGGGAGGGATAAATATTGTCCCAATGGAGGTTGAAGAAGCAATCTATTTACATCCTTTTGTTGCTGAATGTGTTGTAGTTGGTAAATTTAATAAAATTCATGGTGAAGAGATTATTGCAGTGGTAGTTAAAACAGAAGATGCTCCTGAGGATTATCAACTCAATCAAGAAATAAAAGATTGTTGTAAACAGAAGCTATCTAGTTATAAAGTCCCCAATAAAGTTTTTTTCTGGGAATCATTACCCAAAACAGCATCTAAAAAGTTAATTCGCCGAAAGGTGAGAGAAAAAATAAATATTTAAAGTTTAATTATGAAAGGAAATATTATGAAAAAAATTACAGGAATTAATGGCTTTGGACGATTTGGTCTTCATCTAATAAAGTATTGGTTAGATCGCTCAAGTGAGGCTAATTTTAGAATTGACTTTATTAATGATGACTTCTTAACAATTGATGATGCCTATAAAATGATTACTAAAGATATGGCTGTTGTATTTAACAAATATAAGGTAAAAAAAATTGGTAGTACTATGCGCTTCATATCGGCAGATGGTAGCGTGCATGAAATCGAGTATACTAATTGCTCTAAAGATGACATTCCATGGCTTGGAAAGCCTGATTATTTCTTAGAGTGTTCTGGTAAGAATACTATTAAGGAGGATTGTCAGGGGTTCTTAACAGGAAATACTAAAATGGTTGCAATATCTGCGACTTCATGGGATTGTGACAAAGTCCTTGTCTATGGGTTTAATGAGAAAGAATACCAACCCAAAGATCATAAAGTAATTTCATATGGCTCATGCACTGTCAATGCATACGTGCCACTTAGTTCATATATGCAAAAAAAATATGGAATTTTAGATTCTGATGTAAATGTAATTCATAATATCCAAGAATATTGCCTTTCAGATAACAACACTCTGAATCGAAAGTTCTGTACCTTAGAGAAATCTGGACCAGAACTGCTACCATTTCTTGGAGAAAAAAACTTTGTGGTCAACTATACTGTAGTGCCATATACAGGGGTTTCTATGATTGATTTCCGCTTTCATTTAGATCAATGCCCAACTCGGGCTGATCTAATTAATGATTTAGAGCAATCAATTAATGAAGGAGACTTAAA
>Ga0075447_10000874_pt1 | contig 14580 bp, 15 predicted proteins | sample CoawatmetaG10DNA_FD_72352 | JGI IMG/M metagenome (GOLD analysis project Ga0075447, IMG submission 72352) | Marine microbial communities from the West Antarctic Peninsula - Coastal water metaG104-DNA | ecosystem: Environmental > Aquatic > Marine > Coastal | place: Atlantic Ocean: West Antarctic...
TTATGATACTTATCAGAAGAAAAAATAGACTCATCAAGATAAGCTTTCAATCTAAAACTTAAGGTTTCAGGGGTGTCAGGAAAAGGTTCGTTTTTCATCTTTGATCTAACAAGGCTTACATCAACCGGAACAAATAATAAAAATGACAGATTGGGTAAAGGTAAAGACCAGATTAACAACTTCCACAGTAAAGATTCTGAATTAAAAGTATCAGGGAAATTTCTCTCAAAATCAATTATAGTATCCTCTATATATCGGTCGCAAATTACAACAAAACCAAATAAATGAAGCGCTCGAACATACAAACTATAAAATAAAAATAAATCTAATATAGAAACGGTCATCCAAGTGCTAGATACAGACTTTCTTTTTAATATCTTAGTTCTAGAGTTACCATGGCCAGCTTTAGGAATTCGTTTTTCTAATAAAATACGAAGTATTTTTTTTATAAAAGAAAAGAATGGTGTATACCCACCCCTACCCCAAACAACCTTAACTCTATATTGATTACTCTTAATGTAATTTGACAAAAGATCTATCTGAGTACTTTTTCCTGAGCCATCTGTTCCACTAAATACTATTATCAAGGCGTACTCCCATACTCCCATATATTGACAATAGCCTTGTGGAATTACACTCCTCTAGCATTGTATTATTGGAAAATTTCAGCGCATTATTGTGTAAAGAATTCCAACTATCTGGATTGGAAATTATCGTATCGGCTAACCTTAAGTATTCATAATAAGAATTATCGGAAATAACATGGCCAGATTTTGCAGCTGTAGCAATTTCTGGTAGGGCGCCCTTGTTAGAGACAAGCATTGGCGTACCATGTGCAACTGCTTCAGCTGCAGAAAGACCAAAGCTTTCAGAGCATATAGAAGGCATAATTAATAGTTTGGCGCGACTAAGGTAATGCAATGCAATGTCATGATCGAGCATCCCCATAATATGTAAATTTTCCAAATAATTAAAAGATTTCAGGGTGTCCATATCCGGACCATCGCCACATACATATATATTATATCTGCTATATTTGGCTAAATCAATAACAATATTAATGCCCTTAGCTATACTAACCCGTCCAATAAATAAAATATCAATATCTCTACTCTCAAATCCCATTGACATAGAAGGGGTATAGTTACTCCAATGTCCAAAAACAGAGATCTTACTACTAGGAAAACCTAACGCTATATGCTTAGACTTTGTAAATAGAGAAACAGCAATATACTTGTCGACAAGTTTATGTATCAACCCTGACTTAATCCATAAAATATTATTTAAAGTCATAAGAATACTGGCTAATTTTGAGTTTTTAGAGCAATTGTTTCTAATTCCAGAATACCTATTAATCATACATTTTTCACAGTAAGATCCATTCAAATAAAATGAACCTTCAATACATAGCCAACGGGAGTGGTGAAGTGTATGAACAACTTTACACGACCTCAACTTAGCTGCAAGAAAAACTGACGGGGAGAGAAATGGAGTTACATTATGAAAATGTACAACATCTGGAGTAAATAAAGATATCTCCCTACTCATTGCAAAAAAAGATTTGACTGAAAAAAATAGAGAAGTTAACACATTTAGATAATTTTTTTTTGTAGACACTATATCTTGTGTATACAAAATTTTACAATCAACCTTCTCTTTTCTTAGTTGGGATATATTTAACTGTGCAGCAATAAATTCTCCAGAAACTTTAGAGTCAGAATAATTATCAAAAACCATTAATACACGCATTTTTTATCTCTTAAAAAGGACTTATTAAATTGATGTAACTTTATTCGAGACACTTTTATTTATCATGCAAGAGAGTGAAATCGCTCTTCTTGATAAATAACAGAAAGCTCGCCTGAAGGAAACGTATTTATACCGTTATTGTGGACAATAAGGATTCGCATATTAAATTATTTTATAGACTATCATATGATTATGGTTTATCACTTTTTCAACAGACTCTTAAAATAACTCAATAATCTTCTAATCATGCCATAAATATAATAATCATATGCTCCATTGGCTAACACAACTTTCGTTAAACAATATGAACTTTTTGCAAGTCTTTTTTTTCCGGAAATACCCCCTCCCAAGGACGATGTCAGAACTCTGTACTTTATAAGTGGCTCCCCAATAAGAAATACGGATCCTTTGTTAAGGGCATAAGTTAGATATGCATGATAATCTTCAATCCCCGTCAAAAGGGCATCTTCATCAAACAACACTGGCAAAAATTTGTCACGAGAGATCATAACGCTTGAGTTAATAATTCTATTTCTCTTTACCAGATCACGGAATTGATAATGTTTATTATCAATACGCTCTCCCTGTTTTATTACATTGCCTTCATCATCTATTCTAGTTGCCAATGAGCATACGAAATTTTCTTTTTTCAGATAAAAAAGTTGTATCTCGAGCTTTGTTTTGTTCCATAAATCATCTGCATCTAAAAATGCCAAGTACTCACCATTAGCATTTTCGATACCTATATTGCGTGGTAACGCAGGCCCCCCAGAATTATACTCAGTTCTAAATATCCTTATTTTAGAAGAGGCATAAGATGAAATTATTTGAAGTGTATTATCATCAGAACAATTATCTATTATTAATAATTCCCAGTTATTATATGTTTGTTCTTGAACTGAACGAATTGTTTCCGCTAAATACTTTTCAGCGTTAAAGACGGGAATTATTATTGATACCAATGGACCTTCATCAAGCTCATCTAAATGTAATTTCTGTTCTTCTATATTCATTTACCCTAAAACCTAAAGATTATTATTTACGTTAATAGTCTGATTCAGCCGACGTCTACTTTTATGAATCGAAATTATAGCTATTGAAGCCATGAGAATAACAATTTGTAACAAACCGCCTTTAGTAATAGTCATATAATGTACGCCCGACACTACAAACAAACTAACAACAATAACAAGTTTTACAATATATATTCTTTTTTTCTTTTCAAGCACGTACTTAAGGTTTCGTTTTACATATAATATAAATCCAATATATAAAGATGCAAGCATTACAACGTTAATGAGACCATGCTCAAACAACATATATAAATAGCCAAAATCTGCACCATGTGCAACTAATGAGTGTATTTTAACCAATGAGTCTGCAACAGATGTGATTGAAGAGTGTCCCACGCCAACTAATAAGACATAAAATGGCATTTGTTGTAAATTCTTGAGAGGTGAAAGGTACTTTTCAATATTATTTTCAATGAATGCAAGAATAACCGTATCGTCAGCATTTTCCAGTATTCCATACCTATAAGCAATCCAGTCATTAAATAAATACGCTACGAATAAAAATAACATTAGTAAACCTATGCCCATAACGATTGATTTATACTTAAACTGGAAGGTAACAAAATAACCAGCAATCAACGCAATCAATAAAGAAGCTAAAGCAGTATTAGTTACTGATAATGACAAACTGAATATTGATAATAAAAATAGTAACGCTCTTTTAAATGCAATATTTCTTGATTGGAAAAATAATATAATTCCAGCGCAGGATATAATGCTGGCATGCTGTGGGCCAGGAACTATTGGGCCTTGCGCATTAAAATTAAAAAAAGTTGAGTTAGAGATAAAACGATAGCCAGCCTGTTCGAACAAAGAAATAAGATCATATACAGAGCCTATATAATTTACGTACACCCCATCCAGAATAATACTAATTATTAAGAAAGCCATCACATTTTCGATAAATCTACCAATTATCTCAATATCGGGTAATCTTCGAAGGTAAAATATAGAGAGGAAGACAGTAATAAACACCATCAACGGCATTCTACTAGTCAATACCAGGGTTAGTGAATCTAACGTGAATCCATGAGACAACCTTCCAAGCAACAGCATTCCAGCAATAAATACTAAAGCCAACCTATTCATATCACTCTTCGGGATGCCACGACTTATCACGGTAAATAAAACAGTAATCAAAAACATATCTAAAATAGGCGCTAAAGGAATGCCAAGGTAGCCCTTTAACAACCTATCCAAAAAATATAATACAACCAAAAATTTGATAACAACTTCTGAGTGTAGCACATCTGTCATTGACCGTGAATTCATACTGATATTATATTCTTTTCCTTAGCAAAAACCAAATACAGCAGATACGTAATCTACCGGATAATGAATAACTGGCCACTTTATTCTTAAGTAATATTATATTAGGGTCTTAACTAGTTAAGAAATAATTAATTGCTTACAATACTAGTTATGACGAGAAAAAAACAAGTATTACAATCGTTCAAGAATTTCAGAGGCTAAATTTAGAGAGATAATTAAGTATTACTCTATTGATTTAAACGCCTCTCAAATCGCCAAATTAACGAAGCTTAATCTAAATACGATTAACAAAATTTTACACATGTTAAGACAAAGAATTTTCGAATTATCACAGTTTCAATCTGCCCCTCTAAAAGGGCAGATTGAAGTTGACGAATCGTACTTTGGTGCACGTAGAGTTAAAGGTAAGCGTGGTCGTGGTGCAAATGGCAAGACGATTGTTTTTGGGCAGCTTAAGAGAGGAGACAAGGTTTATACCGAGATCGTGCCAAACTGTAAAGCAGCAATACTGTAAAGCATTATCAAGGGAAAGACTGATATTGAAAGTGTCATTCATTCCGATGGATGTCGAGGGTACAATGGCTTGGTATATTTTGGCTATAAGAAGCACTTTAGAGTTCACCATGGTAAGAATGAGTTCGTTAGAGGAAATTCTCATATTAATGGAATTGAATCATTCTGGGGTTATGCTAAAACAAGGCTAGTAAAGTTTAAAGGAATGAATAAAAATATGTTTGAATTGCACCTAAAAGAATGTGAATTTAGGTTCAACAATAGAAAGCAAAATCTTTACAAAATTTTGCTTGAAATTTGTAGAAAAGAGCCGCTTAACTAGTTAAGACCCTTATATTATATTTTTGTCATTAGCAATAAAGCTAATGAACTACACTGAATCGTTGTAAGTAATATATAAAAAACACCAACAATAAATTAACAAGAAAAATCTTTATTGCAAAAACCCAGAACTTTATTTATATCTATTATTTTAAAATCTATTTTAGATTTTAATTTATCACTTTTATAGCTCTTCATTAACATACCAGTTGTAGGTCTTTTTAAGACCATCTTTCAAATCCACACTATACCTCCATCCCATTCTTTTTAATCTTGTAATGTCAATCAACTTTCGTGGGGCGCCATCAGGCTTTGTTGTATCAAAAGTTAGTTTGCCTTCGTACCCAACTACCTGCTTCATTGTTTCTGTCATTTCTCTAATGGTTGTATCTTTGCCTGTGCCAACATTAATATGCGATAGCATTGGCTGGGTATTAGCTTTGTACGTTTGTTCATCTAGTTCTAATACGAATAATGATGCTTGTGCCATATCATCTACATATAAAAACTCTCGCATGGCTTTGCCTGTGCCCCATACAACTACTTCATCATCACTATTAACCTTTGCTTGGTGGAGCCTTTGCATAAGTGCTGGGATAACGTGTGAGTTCTCTGGATGGAAGTTATCATTAATGCCGTATAGGTTGGTTGGCATAACTGATCTAAAATCTGTACCGTGTTGACGGTTATATGATTCACACAATTTAATACCTGCAATCTTTGCTAGAGCGTATGGCTCATTGGTTGGCTCTAATGCGTCGGTAAGTAGCGCATCTTCGCGCATAGGTTGCTCAACTGCCTTAGGATAAATACAAGTACTGCCTAAAAATAGTAAGCGCTTAATCTTGTTCTCGTAAGCCGAGTTAATGACATTAGCCTCTATCATCATGTTTTGATACATAAAGTTTGCAGGATAGGTGTTATTCGCATGAATACCACCTACTTTAGCTGCCGCTAAGATAACGTAGTCAGGACTCTCCTGTTTGAAGAAGCTTTGTACTTGTGCTTGATTGGTAAGATCAAGCTCTTTATGCGTGCGCATAATAAGATTAGTAAAACCTCTTGACTCTAATTGTCTGACAATAGCAGAGCCTACCAAGCCCCTGTGTCCTGCAATATAGATTTTATCGTTAAGGTTCATTAATAGTTTACTTGTGCGCTTGTACTACTCGTTAAAGTCTGGTGCTTTAAAACCATGTTCCTTGACTAATGAATCACGTTTGGCAATGTTGATGTCATTTTCCATCATCACATGTACCATCTCTTCAAGCGTAATCTTTGGCTCCCAGCCTAATTTCTCTTTAGCTTTAGATGGGTCACCTAATAAGGTTTCTACTTCCGTTGGACGAAAATATCGTTTATCAACTGCCACCAGTAAATTACCAGTTTCAGTATCGTAACCTTTTTCATCCATGCCTTCACCTTCCCAGTTACTGAAACTTTGGTCTAGCACTGTTTGAATAGCTCTTCCTATAAGATGGCCATACTGGTAAGACGGTATCACAACTGATACAAGCGGTGATATATGCATTTTATTCTCCTGCCATAAAAGATTTATTACACATTCGCAAAGTCTCGTCAATTTCGAACACTGGATTGCTGCTCAAATTAAATCCCGTACTCAACAATTTATCAATTTTATAATCCAACATGAGGTTTTCATCACTCGCTACAGGTTGTGGGCGAACAATTCCAGGGGCAAAGCCCAGCACCTTAGAGCACCTTGTTTGTATCAACTCCACCATATCAATCACCCGTAAAGATTTTCCGCTACCTACATTAAATAGCCCATCACCAATCTGGTTGTTTGGTAAGTCAATCATGTGGACAACCGCTCTCGATACATCTTGTAATGTTATAAAATCGCGACATTGCAAGCCTGTTGATCGCAATGTCATGCTACGCAAAGTCACTGCTTGGCGGCATAGGTCATTCATCAGTAGCATCCATGCTCTTACTGCTGAATGCGCAGGGACACCAAAACAATTTGATAACCTTAGTACAATACTGCCCATATTTGCATTAGCGGCGGCTAACACCACATCCTCCGCAGCACGATGACTAGTGGCGTAAGGATGACGGCCTTTAGGTAAAGTGGATTCATCAATTTGGCCAGCCAAATTAGGGCCATAAACGTGAATTGTTGACAGATAGATAACACGCTTTACGCCTGCCACTTTGGCGGCTTGCATCAAACGTGCCGTATTAACTGCATTAACCTCTAATGCCGCCACTGAATCGTGCAAGCAATCAGCATCATTCATACCAGCTAGATGCACTAGAGTGTCTATACCGTCACAAGCCAATGTTAAACTTTGTAGCGAACGCCAATCCATCGCCACAACCTTTGAACTAGGTAACCAACATGGGTTTGCCTGTACTGTTCTGCTACCTAAGGTAAGCGTAACATCGGCATTTGTAGCTAGTGCCTGTGCCACACGCCCTCCAACAAAACCCATACCGCCTGTAACCAAAATTCTATGCTTCATTTGTTCTGAATCTGCCAATCGTAAGGGATACTAGAGTCAAAGGCAGGTTTACGTTCAATTTCAGTGGGGTCATGGGGTAGATCAGCACAGTTAACCAGCAATGCTGGTGTATTACCGATGCACTCGAAACCATACCAAAGCCCCCTGTTATTAATATACGCATAGTTTAATTTAAACTGACCAAGGAGCACCTTTTTCCCACATAGATTCTAAAAGATCACGATCTCGTTTTGTATCCATACAACACCAGAATCCCTGATGTTTATATGCCATCAATTCTCCCGCAGCCACCACGCGCTCCAGAGGCTCGCGTTCAAGCATCTGGGTATCGTCATCAATCAAGTCAAAAAATTCTGGTTCAATAATAAAAAAACCACCATTTATCCACCCTTCATGAAGTTGAGGTTTCTCCTGAAAACTGGAAATTTTATCACCATCAAAGTCTAGATCACCAAAACGAGCGGCTGGTCTAACTGCACTCATAGTCACCATTTTGCCATGACTCTTATGAAACTTTAACAACGCATTAATATCGATATCAGCAACGCCATCCCCATATGTAAGCATGAATGGTTCATTGCCAATAAATGAACGAAGCCTTTTAAGACGGCCACCAGTCATTGTATCTAAACCTGTATTAACGAGAGTCACACGCCAATCAACATATTCAGTGCTATGTGGTTCAACAACACCCGAAGAGAGGTCAATAGTAAAATCAGTACTAAGTGAATGGTAATTTAAAAAATATTCCTTAATGATTTCAGCTTTATAACCAAGTGCCAAGTAAAAATCTTTGTGTCCAAAGTGAGCATAGCTTCGCATGATGTGCCAGAGGATAGGCAAACCTCCTACAGTTACCATCGGTTTAGGTATCGACTCAGTGTATTCAGACAAACGAGTTCCAAATCCACCGGCAAGGATAATCACTTTCACTTAATTAACTCCCAATTATATTTAATTTCATTAATTTCTTTTCGATCAGCTTCTTCTGGTACATGCTCAATATCAGCGATATTTAGAAGCATACTTGTATCTTTATACACACCTTGAAAGCCCATCCATACTAATGGTGGTACAGTTAACCGACAATAATTTTCTTTTGAAATAATTACTTCCTGATACTTTCCATTATCTTTTGAATTTTGACGATCATCATAGATTACAAAGCGAACCACTCCCACTGGCACCACTAAGTTCAGCGTCATATTTTTGTGTCGTTTCCATGCCTTTATAACCCCTGATTCAATTACAGAAAAATAGGCTTCACCAAAACCTGAGTAACCAGAGTCACTACATTTCATTCCATGCAAAACATCACCACCTGGTACATTGACTATTTTCAATGGACTAATGAGTACTCCTTCTATCTTTGAAATACTCATATTCACTCTCTCGCCCACTCAATCCCTCTCTCTTGAGCCAGTTTTGTGTATTCTATAATTTGTGACAGGGTAAAATCGTTCATCGAATTCACGTCATTCTCATAAAATACTTTGTACCATTGCACGGTCATCCGAACTGTCTCCTCAAATTGCAGTGAAGGCATCCAGTTCAAATCAAAGAGTGCTTTATCACAATTAAGCTTGAGTAAACCCGCTTCATGTAAATGTTCTTGTGATTGAGAAATATCATTCCAACGAATATTATCCCAATACTTTGCCATCTCATCTATTAGTAAACGAACCGAGTAATTCTGCTTAGCTGGTGGTCCAAAGTTATACGCTTCACCATGCTTACTGGAGTCATGGAATAAAGCAACCGCCAAAGCTAAGTATCCGCTTAACGGTTCAAGTACATGTTGCCAAGGTCGTGTTGCATTAGGACTTCGTATATCTACTTTTTTATTTCGAGACCATGCATCCATACAATCAGGAACAATACGGTCTTTTGCCCAATCTCCGCCTCCAATGACATTACCTGCTCGCGTAATTCCGACACGAATATTTGAATCTGGCGAATTGAAAAATGATTCCACATAAGTACGAATAACTAATTCTGCCATACCTTTAGAAGCACTATAAGGATCTTTTCCACCGAGGCGATCCGTCTCACGATAGCCCCATACCCATTCCACATTATCGTAAGCTTTATCACTTGTAATCATTACAGCTACAACAGGCTTATCTATAGTACGCAATGCATCCAGAACATTCGCAGTTCCTAGTGTATTTGTAGAAATAGTTTCAAGAGGATTGTCATATGAATGACGAACTAATGCTTGAGCAGCAAGATGAAAAACAAAATCAGGCTGAATTTCATGAATCAGTTTTTTAAGTGAATCAGTATCTCTAATATCCAAACGATAATCATCTATTTGTGTTCCCAGAGACGCAGCAATAAAATGAGAGGGTTCAGATGGGATATCAAAAGAAATCCCGGATACGTTTGCACCTAATTGTTTTAGCCAGAGAGATAACCATGTTCCTTTGAAACCAGTGTGACCTGTGACTAATACTGTTTTGCCATTAAATGTATTTTTGATCATACCTTATTATTTTCTTTTATAATATTTAGTGATTCCAATAAGAACTTCCATTTAGGTAGATTCTTGTCAAGCCAAAATAATTCCTGTGTATTAGATGTTGAGTTTAAAGTAACCTTACCAATAAGTATTGATAGTAACTCTTTTGATGTACTTATGAAATATACACCTTCTTGTCCGCGAAGAGGACTCAAATTTAAACTTGAACTATTTAGTCCTATCACTACAGGCAAACCTGATAGGTATGCATCAACAGCTGCAGATGTGGAATTTGCGGATAACACCATATCAAAATTCTTTAATACACCATCCAGTTTATCTGACGTTTTTTCGCAATAAATTTCAGGAAATAGTGTCAAATCTACATCCAATGCAGGATGTGGTTTAAATGTAAACTTATAATATTTAGGAAGTAACGTAATAATATTTGACAGTAACTCTAATAATGAAAAATTAGATTCAGGAATCATGTCACCAACAATCAATATATTTACTTCGTCCTTATTCGGTTGAGTTGATGAAGATTTGGAAAAATTTTCATGATCCGACTGTGAATCTACATAGGTCTCCATTAAACTCAGATATCTAAGCGCCTCCACTTCAACTAATTGTTCACATTCATAACCAGAATCTAAAAAAGCATCATACGCAACACGACCATTTACCGCTATTTTATCTGGTAAAGGCATATTACATTTTTCTTTTGAATTTATTGTTCTCTGATCATCAAAGTAGTACAAATGCCAAAATGGAACAGTAGCGTGCTGTATACCAATGATTTTCCCATGGCCATGCTTACGCCATGAATGAAGGAAAGCTCGTTCCCAACCTTGATTTTCACATAAATAGAGTCCGTTCATTTGATGAGGCATATCACGCATTGCTACATCAAAAAGCTCAATCCATAAACAATTTATACTCGCTGTCACTCCCTTCATAGATGAAAGCCAGTCAGTACGTAGCAATGGCCAAAGCCAAGCTCCTGATTGCAATGAGTAAAAATTAACACTTATTCTTCGAAGTTTCCACGCAGCGAAATTAATCCACATAAATCGTTTGAATGCTCTAGCCACAACGCCAAAAGTCAAATAAGCATGTAAAAATGTATGAAGCTCATTGTTTTTAGATTTATTAATTTGCGATACATAGTCATTGCCCATTTTTATGGTTTTGACCAGTGGACTATGAAGAAAATGTTGCAGCCAATTTATCTGTCCACCATTACTAGATATAAGCTCAGGGAGCTGTTCCCATTGGCGTGAATAAAACCGTCCCTTTTTTAATTCTTTGCCATCCAAATGGATAAAATAAGAAAGAATAAATACTGCGGAATCCAAAGAGAACCATTTTTTTTCTTTGTGGCGAAGTGGCCAATACGAAAACACATGCCAAATAAACATAATCAAACCTTGCGTAATAAATGGCAATGCACGGAATATTTTACGCAAAGACATTTTTGATTTTGCATGGGGTATTTTATGACAGTAAAAATCAATTTTAAGTGTTTGACACAACCGCTGAATTGAAGAAATTAAATTACGGTCGGAACTCTTCAAGTTTAGTTTTGATGGTTTGTTCTTTAAAAGAAGCTCCTCTAAGGCAAGCAATTTCAAACAAGCATAAATTTGCGGAGACTTAAATGGACTTTTTTCAGCTAAAGTTGTCATCCACCAATAACTGAATCCATTATCAATTTCTAAGTGTTCAACAATTCGTTTATTACGAAATTTACTTTCCCCGAGTTCATAAATAAAAGCGAGGTACTTACTGCGCAAACGTTCAGCATGTTCTTCTACGTAAAGAGGAACTGATAAAAATGAATCACTACAAGAATATCCTTGCCACAAGTAAACATCCTCTAACTCATCTATAGGTACCTCTAACTGATCCAAAATTAGTAACGAATGTGTCACTATCAGAAATCTTCCAAACTTACTTTTATATCATCCGGTATTTTTAAATCTAATTGAATGTCATTTTTCTCATCAGAAAATCTCTTTCTTATTGAAAAAGCGCTGAAACATAGTTTTTCATAAGGCGTGACAGCGGTAACAGATGGTTTCCCCCAATACCCATATGCATTTATTTCAGAAGGATTAAAAGCTTTAAGCTGTTGCAATAAATTATTGGCATTTAATACAACATAAGCTGCAAGTTCCCCCTCTTTTTTTTCATTATAATTAATATATTGGTAGGATTTATTTATATCATTACACCCTTCAGTATCCGTAAGGCGAAAGGTAGCGATTAAATACCCTCCTGGCTTCACATGTTCCCATGCTGCTACCAGCATATCTAAAAACTGAACATTCCAGTCTACACAACTAAGTGAAAACACAAGACCATATAGATTATCGTTTAATACCTTTAGCTTAAGAATATCACCACAAATAATATTTGCATCGGGATTCATTTCTTGCCCAGCCTTAGCAGACAATGCATTTATTTCAACCCCCGTGTAATTATTAATTCCAAATTTTTCTTTTAATGCTAAGCCTAAACCACCGCAACCACATCCAATATCAAGAACTTGTTGGTCAGAATTAAGTTGAAGTGCTCCTAATAGTTTACGCTCCGACTCATAAAACTGTTCCCATTTAATACGGTTACTAGCAAAGTATTCAACTAAGCTACTGGACTTATATACAATATTTTTCATTTATAGAGCTCTCATTTTATTGGCTATACGTAGCTTATTTATACAAATTCCAATATTCATCGTTCACCATATACTTCTCTACTAAGTCAATGTCACTTGGACTATCAACTGAAAATGAATCTAAATTAGGGTATGGCGCGATATATTGACGAAAATCCATATCAAGAATTCGATTACTATCACACGCCTCAAGTATTTCTAACCTTGTTTCCTTGTGCTCTGTAAATGCTTTCAGATATTTCCAACGAAAGGCAAAAATACCGTAAATTCGTCTAAACATAAGATCGGCAGTGAACTCTCCTTTGCAATAAGGTATTGGTGCTCTGGAAGTATAAAGTACTTCACCTGCTTCATTATTAATTAACTTAACCGTATCTGGATTTCGCCAGATTGTTTCATCTGTTAAATGCATCGCCAAAATTGTAGCTGGAATATTTTCATTTTCAAACAATGGGGACATTACAGCATCCATCATATCAGGACGCATCATTGGCTCATCGCCTTGCACATTCACAACAATATCATCATCAGATACAGTTTCATCTAATAACTCTATTGATTCAGCAATTCTATCTAATGCTCTGGTATGGTGACTTCCCGTCATAACAACAGGAATACCTTTATCATTTGCAAAATCTTCAAGCTCTTTGTCACAAGTTGCTAGATACAACTTATCCCAGCCATCATACATTTTTGCTCTTAAATAAACATGTTCTATCATTGGCATTCCAAGAATTGGATGTAATGGTTTACCTGGAAAACGTAAAGCTGCCATGCGAGCAGGAATAACACCTATTTTTTTCATTCTAATCCCTAATAATTAATTACAACTATATTCAAATACCTTGGGGTAAAGTTGTTCGATATAAATTCGCCAAATCGTTATCCAATTGACCTAAACGAACACTGTCTTTTATAGAACCAACATTCACCCAAGATTTTGCTTCATCCGCCTGATAAAATGAATTTAGAAGCCTAATCGTTGAAAATGTATCTTCATAACTCACTGGAAAAGCCTTATTCTGTTTAAATGTTTCAACTATCTCTTCGTAGATTTTACTGTGTCCAAGACCATATACATTTCCAGAGAAATCTTCAGAGTTTATTTCACATGAATCAGGATCTGGTGTATAGACCTGTAACTCATTTACAGCAATCCCACCAATTTTTGCCAAACCATTTTCGCAAACAAGAGATATACTTGCTTCATAATCAATTGGTCGAGCCGCCGTCGTAATCTCTAATGAGCCAACAGCTCCACTTTTAAATTCAAATGCAGCCACAGCAGTATCTTCTACTTCTATATTAGCTCCAAGAGTTTTATGTATACTGCATACACGACTGACTTCACCACCTAAATGACGTAATAAATCAACATGGTGAATGCCCTGATTAGTCAGGCACCCTCCATCCATAGCAAAAGTTCCTCTCCAAGGTGCTAAATCATAATAACGTTGTGGGCGACACCAGCGCACTCGTACTGAAACTGATCGAATTTGCCCAAGCTCTCCATCATTTAAACCTTGCAATACCCTTTTAACCGCTAAATTATGACGGTTCTGAAAAACAGCAAATATTCTGACTCCAGCATCTTCTGCTTTCTTATATGCTTCCGTAACTTGTGACGGTTTCATAAAAGTAGGCTTTTCGACAATGATATTTTTCTTATATCGAGATATAATATCCAGTGTATGTTCATAATGCATGCCTGATGGCGTAATAATAGCTACCGCATCAATTTCAGGGTTATCTTCCATCATTGTATGGTAGTTGTCATATGCCTTTGTATCAAACTCTTCTTCATAAGCTTTAGCTTTTTCAATTAACAAATCACATACAGCAATCAGCTCAACACCTTCTGTTTGAGTAATCGATCGACAATGGTGACCAGAAATTCGCCCACAACCAATGATTGCAACTTTCATATTAATATTTTTCATTTTCTTTTTCCGTTGTAACAGCTTTAATTAGTTCATACACTTTCATCATAATTGACTTAGGTGCAACAGAGAAACGTGTATA
>Ga0075447_10000902_pt1 | contig 14281 bp, 12 predicted proteins | sample CoawatmetaG10DNA_FD_72352 | JGI IMG/M metagenome (GOLD analysis project Ga0075447, IMG submission 72352) | Marine microbial communities from the West Antarctic Peninsula - Coastal water metaG104-DNA | ecosystem: Environmental > Aquatic > Marine > Coastal | place: Atlantic Ocean: West Antarctic...
AAATATTATTGAGCGCAATCTTGCGCTTATAGCTTTTGCACTTGGATTAAACATTAGTAAGCATGAAATTCAGAATAAAATTCCTTTTTTATATTCAAGCCAGAAATACAGAAATAATAATATCTCAAATAGTAAACAAAATATTGTATTAATTCCTGGAGCATCGCACAAATCAAAATGTTATCCTATTGTGTATCTTGCTAAATTAACAACTTTAATAGAAGCAAATTATTTTATTATTTGGGGAAATTCAGATGAAAAAATAATGGCTGATGAAATAAAAGCACAGGCTCCCAATGTAAATGTTTGTCAAAAGTTATCTATAGATTTATTAAAATCATTAATTTCACAGGTTGATTTAGTAATAGGACCAGATACTGGCCCTACTCATATGGCCTGGGCATTGGGGGTGGCTTCAATTACCTTATTTGGGCCTACTCCAGGATATAGGAATACTTATGTTACAAAAATCAATAGAGTGATAGAGTCAAAATCTAAAGTAAATCCTTTAAAGATAGATAAGAATGATTTTTCGATACAAGATATAAATGTTCAGGATGTATTAATAGTTTCTAAAGAACTATTAAATCGATCTTAAGTTTAAAGCATTTAAGAAATAATAACTTGGGTAGCTTGTTGTATTGATTCAAGAAAGTATTTTGCATTAGAGTTATTTTCATTAATTTTATGCCCACTCTTGACAAGGATTGTATTAGATATACCTGAATTATTTCCTGCAATAATATCTGCTTCTTTATCTCCAATCATCCATGACTTTTGCATATTTATATTATATTTATATTTTGCATCTAGGAGCATGCCAGGTTTTGGTTTTCTACAATTACAATTTGCATCAGGGATATGGGGGCAATGAAATACATCAAGTATGTTGATGTTATTTTTTCTAAATTGATCTAGCATCCAATTGTTTACAATTTGATATTCATTCTCTGAGTAGAAGCCACGAGAAATGCCAGATTGATTTGTAATTATAATAATTTGATAATTAAGATTTATGAAATACAAGCAGGCTTCAAAAACACCACTAATAAATTCAAAGTCTTCTATTTGATGTAAATAGTTAATCTCTTTATTAACAACACCATCTCGATCAAGAAAAATAGTTTTTATAGACATAAATTAAGCCTAGTATAATTAACATATAGTTTGATTATTAATTTTAAAGGATTCTTATGTTTGTAAGTTTTAATCTTGAGAAAACATACCAATTGTTAATTATAGCTCTAGCATTTCTTCTTCCTCTAACTGTCTTTGGAGCTAATTTAGTTATAGTAATAATTTGCATTCTTTGGCTGATTTCTGGAAAATATAAATCGAAATTCAATCAAATTATTAAAAATAAATTGATGCTTGTATCAATAATATTTTTTTGTATTCATGTTGCTGGATTAATATGGACAGAAGATCTGAGTTGGGGGCTTCATATAATCCACAAAATGTGGTATTTTTTATTATTATTTCCAATTCTTTTTACGCTAGTTAGAAAGGACTATATAAGGCTATATATTTCTGCTTTTTTACTTGCGATTTCGTTAACAGAAATTTCCTCATATTTGGTTTGGTTTGAGGTAATTGAGCCTTTTAAAAATGCTACTGTTGAAAATCCAACGCCATTTATGAGTCATATTTCGTATAACCCAATACTTGCATTTTCTATTTATTTAGTCCTACATCAAGTTTTTTTTAATAAAAAATTGTCTAATTTATTATTTTCATTGTATAGTTTTTTTTCTATTAGTATGACCATCAATATGTTCATTACTGGAGGAAGAGCTGGGCAAGTGACTTTTTTTGTAATGTTATCAATATTAATTTTTCAAATTTTTGACAAGCAAAGATTTAAAGCCTTAATTGCGATTTTGATTTTGATTCCTGGTATATTTTTTTTAGCTTATCAGTCTAGCTCTCTTTTTGAATCTAGAGTTAATTTAGCTATACAAGAAGCTATTTCATATGAGGCTAAAAATATTTCTAGTAATAACGATTCCTCAGTTGGCTTAAGATTAAATTTTGCAATTAATTCATGGCAGGTGATTAAGGAAAACCCAATTATCGGAATTGGGACGGGAGATTTTCCTAATGAATATCGTAAAATTAATCAAATAAATTCATCTAATCTTCCTAATGTTACTAACCCCCATAATATGTATGTTTTAATTTTAATGCAGCTAGGTGGATTGGGGCTTTTAAGTATGCTTAGTATTTTTTATTATCAAATTAAACTTTCATTTAATTCATCTAATAAATTTATTAGAGATGTTGGAATCACATTGCCTTTAATGTTTTTAGTTATGATGCTGAGTGACTCATATCTCTTAGGACACTATACAACTTTAATGTATATATTTTTTAGTTCATTTTTATACAAAGATTTTGAGACAAACTAAAAAAATAATAATAATAATTCAAAGATCTAATGGAGATGTTCTTTTGAGCTCTCCTCTTATAAGGGCTATTTATCATTATTATGAAGAGCCTCAGATAGATCTGCTTATTAATGATGATACAACTTCAATTGCCAAGCTATTGCCTCATATTAATGAAATTCATACTTTTTCATATCAAAAAAAGAAAGATGAAGGGTGGAGGCAAGAAAAAGATATTCTAATTAAGCTCTTTAAAAAATATGAATTAAGTATTAATCTCACAGCGAGTGATAGGAGTGTCTTTTATGCATTACTTTTAGGAAAAAAATCCATTAGTGCAGTAGAGAATGATAGAGGTAAGTCTTGGTGGAAAAAAATATTTCTGACTCATTACTACTATTTTGACAGTTCCAAACATATTTTAAAAAATAACTTAGAGTCTTTAAATCTCTTAAAAATACCCTATGAAGATATTCACCAACCTTTAGAGGTCTCTATTGAGGATAAGTTAAATGTTAAGAAAAGGTTAAAAGCTATTGGAGTTGGTGATTTTGTAATATTTCATCCGTCAACTCAATATCGATATAAGGTATATCCTCAAGTGCTAAGGGATGCTCTCTTGTCTAGTTTGAGTGAATTAGGGCTTCCAATTATAATTACAGGTGGTAATAACCTTCTAGATTTAGAAATAAAAAAACAAATACCATCTTTACCTAATGTAATCAATTTTATTGGAAACACCTCTCTTGCAGAATTTATTGCATTGAGTGAGTTATCACTTGGCTATATTGGAATGGATACATTAAATATGCATATTGCTGCATCACAAAATAAGCGTATTTTTGCAATTTTTGGCCCTACAAATTTGAAAATGTGGTCTCCTTGGTCAAATCAGATAAAGATGGCTGCAGCTGAAGATATGCCTGTTCAAAATTATGGTAACGTAACAATTTTTCAAGCAGATTTACCATGCGTTGCTTGTGGAAGGGCAGGCTGTGATGATAACCATGGAAATAGTGATTGCTTAGATAATATTTCTCCAAATGTTATTTTTAAAGAAGTTAGAACCTGGCTAAATAATAAAAAAAACGAAGTTAGTATTCCTATTGAAATTGTTACTAAGCTTAGTGAAAAAAAAGTTTTATTGTATATAGTTTATGGAGATGATCAAGCCTACTATGATGGAGTTAAATATAGTTTTTTGACATTTAAAAATTGGACTTTGGATGATAATCAGGTTGAGGCGGTTGTTTTAACTGAAAAACCTGAACAATTTGAAAACTATCCGATTAAAGTTTTGTCTATGAGTAAAGCTCAAAAAAATGAATGGTCTCTAGGTGGTTCGTACCATTTTCGCATAAAGAATAGGGGATTAGCTTACGTAATGGACGAGTTACAACTCAAAGATTTAGATAAAATTTTATTTTTTGATGCTGATACATATTTTCATAAATCACCACTTTCACTTTTTGATTTAATAACACCAAATCAAGCCTTGTTTTATCTTAATGAGGGGCGGATTTATGACAGAAAAAGATTTTTTACATATGTTGAGAATCTTGAAGGTAAAAAAATTGAAATTGATGGTGAGATTTATGAATTAACTAAACACTCGGCCTTATGGGGTTCTTTAATGGTTGGTATTGTAAGTAGTATGCGTCCTAGTCTAGATTGGGCTGATAAACTTATGATTAAATTTTCAGAGTTGGTCCCGGCTCATACGATTGAACCATTTGCTTTGTCTGAAAGTTTATTAAGAAAATATAACCTAGTAGAAGGTAAAGACTTAGTAAGTTTATACTCAACATCTAGAAAAAAGAATTATGCAAAAAAAATAATATCTAATTTTTTTCAAAAAAATAAATTACTTTCAATTGATGAGCAGGTTTCCTTAGCTCAAAAAGTTAAAATTAAAAGGCCATTTTTTGTAATAGTTAAGCAACGTTTTTTTAAATCTTTGGAGGACTAATGTCTAATTTCAATATTCCTATTTTGATGTACCATAGTATTGAAGCTATGCCAAAGTCTACTGTAATGAGAAGCTTGCATGTTCCTCCAAGAAGGTTTAAATTTCAAATGTGGCTGCTCAAATTATTAGGCTATCAAGGCCTTAGTATGAGTGAGCTTAAACCATATTTAGATGGTAAAAAAAATGGAAAAGTTGTTGGCATTACATTTGATGATGGTTATCAAAACAATCTGCTTAATGCCGCACCAATATTAAAGAAGTTTAATTTTAGTGCAACATGCTTCATAGTTAGTGAAAGGGTTGGCTCTTCTAATATTTGGGATCTTGAAAAAAACATTACTCAAAGACCATTAATGACAGAAACTGAAATTAAAGAATGGCTTAATCTTGGGATGAGTATTGGTGCCCATACTAAAACACATGTTGATTTGACTTCTGTTTCTGAAAAAAAAGCTCAAAATGAAATATATGGAAGTAAAACTGAACTTGAAAATTTATTCAACGTACCAATTACAGATTTTTGTTATCCTTTTGGTTATTTTAATGAGTCATTATGTAATCTAACCAAGGATTCAGGCTATCTTACAGCAACTACAATGCTTAGAGGTAGGGCAAACATTAAGTCAAATAGCATTCAGTTGCCAAGAATACCTATTAATCATCGCACATTGCCGCATTTATTTCTAGCAAAGATCTTGACCAAATATGAAGATAAAAGATAGTTTATGGATATACTCAATCTCTTTCATAATCATCTTCTAGACGAATGATATCATCTTCTCCAAAGTAGTCTCCAGTCTGAACTTCAATTATTTCTAAGGTGGTATTTTCAGTATTCTCGAGTCTGTGAACTTCACCCCTTGGAATGTATGTTGATTCATTCTCTTTTAGAGTAAATTTGTCTTTACCACAAGTTACTCTTGCAACTCCTTTTACTACTACCCAATGTTCAGAGCGTTGTTGATGTTTTTGCAGAGATAGTTTGGCTTTTGGATTTACAAAAATTCGCTTAACTTTGAAGTTTTTACCATTGTCCACTGAGTCAAAATAACCCCAAGGCCTGTAAACTTTGCGATGATTATTTGACTCAGCTCTATTATTATTATTGAGCTTTTCTACAATATATTTTATATGCTGAGAACTTTTCATGCTTGAAACTAACAATGCATCTTGGGTGTCAATAATGACAAGGTCTGAAACATCATTAGCAGCTACAAGACGATTGGAACTATGAATGAATGAATTTTTAACATCACTAAGTAAAGAGTCCCCTTCACTAACATTATTATTACTATCTTTTGGTTTAGAGTCCCATAATGCCTCCCATGAGCCAATATCACTCCAACTTCCTTCAAATGGAACTACAACTCCAACATTTGTTTTTTCCATTACAGCATAGTCAATAGATTTGTTAGGGCACTTATAAAACTCCTCGTTGTTTAAACGGATAAAATCTAAATCTTTAGGTGCATTATTAGCATAAGCTTTCTTACAAATAGCAAAAATTTCTGGTTCATATTTTTTTAGCTCTTTTAGATAGGTTGAAGCTTTAAAAATAAATATACCACTATTCCAATAGTGATTTCCAGAGTTAACGTATTGTTTTGCAACTTTTAAATTAGGCTTTTCAGTAAAAGATTCAATATTATAGTACTCATTATTTTTTGAATTATCTACTTCAATATAACCATAGCCTGTTTCAGGTTTTTTAGGCTTAATTCCTAAGGCTACCATCTTGCCTTGATCAGCTATTTTGCTTGCCATTCTAATTGATTTTAAAAATTTTTGATTATCACCTAAAATATGATCTGCTGATAGAACTAGAAGAGTAGGATCCTCATTTTCATTGAGTAAATGCATTGCGGCAATAGTAATTGCAGGAGCAGTATTTTTACCAATTGGCTCTAGGATAATACCTTTGGTATTAGAGTTAATTTGACGGAGTTGTTCCGCCACAATAAAGCGATGCTCTTCATTGCATATAATGAGAGGGTATGACGCATTTTCAGGAAGGCGCATAATTGTATCTTGAAATAATGTTGTTTTATTGACAAGGCTTAAAAATTGTTTTGGATAAAGCTTTCTAGAAAGAGGCCATAACCTTGTACCACTTCCTCCTGATAAAATTACTGGGACTATCATTTGATAACTTTATTTAATGTGTTAGAAGCTGGAGGAGTCCATTTTTTTTGAACTTCCATCAGTTTAATATATCGATAAAAAGTACCTTCAAAATTACCAAAGGCAATTACAAAACCGGCTCCACCATCTAAAAAGCCAAGTTTAAAAATGTAGTGTTTAATAAAAGACCAAAAACCATGAAGAAATGCTTTAAAAACACTACCATTAATGCCTTTTTCATGTAATTTTGCAACTCCTAGGCTTGAATATCTATTAGCTTTATGAATAACTTCCTCAGTATTTTTGAATGGGAACTGCCAAATATTATTACTAATAAAACCAATTTCTTTATCACTATGGCTAATAAAGCCCTCATGAACATAATCCGAAGTATAGCTCATTTTTCCTTTTTTAAAAAGTTGAGGTTGCCTAAAATTTGGATACCAACCAGAATATTTAATCCATCTTCCCATGAAAAAATTCTTTCTAGGAATTTTAAATATATCTAATTTATTATCATTAATAATTTTAATAATTTCATCTTTTACTTCAATTGTGCATCGCTCATCAGAGTCAAGACTAAAAATCCAGTCACCATTACAATGGCCAATAGCTTGGTTTCTTAGATTTCCATATCCATTGAATGGGATATGAACTACTTTTGCACCAAGCTTTATTGCTAACTCAGTTGTGCCATCAGTACTGTGTGAGTCTGCCACTATAATTTCATCAGCCCATAAAACACTATTTATGCAGTCACTAATTTTTTCAACTTCATTAAAGGCAATGATATAAACAGAAATTTTCATAGCGGAGGTATGATTAAAAAAACGATAAGACTAGATTGTTCATTCATATAAAGCTTTAAAATATTAAATAACATATAATTTCTTCTTATTTTATCTAATAACTGAATAGCTGATGAAACTTACTCTAATTATTACTACCTATAATTGGCCTGAGTCATTATTCTTAGTAGTTAAAAGTATTCATAACCAAAGTATTATTCCAGACCAGGTAATTATTGCTGATGATGGAAGTACAAATGAGACAAAAAATTTGATTAATGACTTTAAAGAATTTTCTAATTTAAATATTAAGCATTCATGGCAAAAAGATAATGGTTTTAGAGCTGCTAGGTCAAGAAATAATGCAATATTCAAATCATCTGGGGAATATATTATTTTAGTTGATGGAGATACTATACTTCATGCCGATTTTGTGAAAGATCATATTGAAAATGCAGAGTTTGGATATTTTATACAAGGCTCAAGGGTTTTATTATCTGAAAAGATAACAAAAAAAGCTTTAATTAGTAAGAACATTCAGTTTTCATTTTTTAGCTTAGGAATAAAAAATAGAAAAAATGCTATTCATTCGAAATTACTTTCTTTAATATTTTCAAATAAAAAGAACCATCTAAATGGAATAAAGTCTTGTAATATGAGTTTTTTTAGACAAGATTGCTTAAATATTAATGGCTTTAATAATGATTTTGAGGGATGGGGGAGAGAAGATAGTGAGTTTGTAGTACGTTTAGTTAATAATGGAATTAAAAGAAAAAATGTTCGTTTCAATTCTATTCAATTTCATTTATGGCACAATGAAAACTCTAGAATATCATTAGAGAAGAATAACGCAATGTTAAAAAATGCTATAACTAATAATTATCGCTGGTGTGATAATGGAATAAACTCATTAGAAAAAAATGAAAGTTAGTGCCTTTACATTTATTAAAAATGGCCAGATACTTGGTTATCCGTTTATAGAATCAATAAGGTCTATATTATCAATAGTTGATGAGTTTATTGTAATTGTTGGTGAAAGTGAAGATGATACATTGGAGATGATTCGTTCAATTAATGATCAAAAAGTTCGCATTGTGGAATCTAAATGGAATAATCAAATGCGTGACCGAGGCTATGTTTATGGCCAACAGAAAATGATTGCCCAATTTAATTGTACTGGTGATTGGGCTTTTTATATAGAAGGGGATGAGGTTTATCACGAAAAAGATTTAAATGAAATTAGAGAGTCCATGGAGATTTATTTAAATAATCCGAGTGTTGAGGCCCTTGTTGTAGACTTTAAGCATTTTTATGGAAATGCAAATAGTTTTCTTGATTCACCTGGGTGGTATCGTTCTGAAGCAAGAATAATAAAAAACTCAATTAGAACATATGCGCCAGACGGCCTTTTTTGGCTCGTACTAGACTCTAATAAAATTGGAAGGTATCCAAGAGCTAAAGCAATTAAAGCAACTTGTTATCATTATGGATGGGCAAGAAGTGAAAAGCAAATGAGTCTTAAAAGCAGTAAAGTGCAACATTACTGGGGAGGGCCTCCAGTTATAGTGGACTATTCGCAAATGGATCAAGCAATTATTAAAAAATTTATAGGATCACACCCAGAAGTTATTAAGGAATGGCTTCCTCAAGACAATGGATTATATGTCGCTGATTCAACATATAAACTTACAAAAAAACAAAAAAAACACCGTGTTATGATTGGCCTAGAAAAGCTTTTTGGCATAGATTTAAGTAAAAAACATTTTAAGTTAGTTTGATGAAGGTTTTTATTGAACTTCCTACTTGGCTTGGTGACTCAATTATGGCAACTCCTGCAATTGAAAAGATAGCAAATTTTTTCAATGATTCAGAGCTTATTTTTATAGGTTCAGTTGCAGCAATCGAAACTCTTAAAAATCATCCAAAAGCTATACAATCTTATGTTCTTGAAAAGAACTATTTAAGTTTGTATAAAGCCATAAAAAGCTTTGATGAGTGTGATGTATTTTTCTCTTTTAGAAGTTCTTTTCGCTCAAATTTTCTCAAATTTTTTATTTCAGCTAAAAGAAAATATCAATTTAATAAAAACAAATTTATTAATGGACACCAAGTAGAAAAATATAATAATTTTGTTAACGAATGTCTTAATTTGAATTCAACTGCAAGTAAATTAATACTTCATACTAAAAGGAATGCAAAGAAAGGAAAAAATAAATTATTAGGGGTTAATCCAGGCTCATCCTATGGAAGCGCTAAAAGGTGGTATCCAGAGGAGTTTGCACTGGTGGCTGCAGAATTATCTAACGAATATGATATTATAATTTTTGGTGGGGCTGGAGAACACGATATAGCAAGAGATATTGAGAATTATTTGATTGAATATGGTGTCAGTAATTATCAAAATTTAGTGGCTAAGACAAATATCAAAGAGCTTATTGCTCAAATTTCTACTCTTGATTTTTTTATTACAGGGGATAGTGGGCCAATGCATTTAGCTGCAGCATTACAAATTCCTACTGTGTCAATTTTTGGACCTACTAAAGATGAAGAAACTTCACAGTGGATGAATCAAAAGAGCGTGATAGTTAAAAAGAATTTAGAATGCCAGCCATGCATGAAGCGAACTTGCCCGTTAAAACACCATAATTGTATGAGGCTTATTCAATCATCAGACGTATTAGAAGCAGTGAGAAAGTTAAATTAACCTTTAAATTCTTGATCAATTAAGTGACAAATTGTGTGACCAATAATGATATGCATTTCTTGAATACGTGGCGTGTCATGAGAAGGGGCAATTAGATTGATATCACAAATTTCATTAAGTAAACCTCCATCTTTTCCACTAAATCCAATAGTTTTACATTTTAGTGAAGCCGCTAGAGTAAGTGCATTTACAACATTTTTACTAACACCACTGGTGCTAATTCCAATTACTACATCTTTTTCATTTGCTAAAGCACCAACCTGGCGATCAAATAAATGATCATAACCATAGTCATTGCCTATTGAAGTAAGAACTGAAGTATCAGTAGTTAGTGCAATAGCTGGCAATCCATTTCGTTCAACTTTGTATCTACCAACTAGTTCTGCTGCAATATGTTGGGCATCTGAGGCGCTTCCACCATTACCAACTAATAAAATCTTTCCACCACTCTTAAGACATTTAATACATAATTTAGCCGAATCTTCAACAAGATCAGTAAGGTTAAACAGTAAGTTTGCAGCTTGTATGTGATTATTAAATTCATTTTCTATAGTATCTTTCATGAGTTTTTTATCCTCTTTATGGTGTTCGTGGTACTCTTTCCATCAATAAATTTAATTAATTTTAACTCTTTCACAATATCTTCACCAACTACCTCTTTTCCTTCGTAATCGCCACCTTTGATTAAAATGTCTGGCTTAATTAGTTTTATTAGTTCAAGAGGTGTGTCTTCTTCAAATATTACCACATAATCAACTACTTCTAGCGAGGCTAAAATATACGCCCGTTCATTTTGGGAGTTTATTGGCCTATCCTTTCCTTTAAGCCTTTTAAGTGAATTATCCGAATTAAGTCCTAAAATTAAAATGTCACCAGAGCTTTTAGCTTCTTCTAAATATTTTACATGACCAATATGAAGAATATCAAAACACCCGTTAGTAAAGACAATTTTTTTATTTTTCATTTCACTAACAATAACTGATATTTCATTCCAAGTTTTAATGTGAGCATCACTTAAAGATCTATTTAAACTAGACTCATAATCAATTATTTCATTTAAAGAGGCAGTAGCTGAGCCAATTTTCCCAACTACAACACCTGAAGCTAAATTGGCAAATTTCACAGCCTCATCAATTGTTTTATTGCATGATAATGCGAAGCCTAGAGAGGCAAGAACAGTATCACCAGCTCCAGTGACATCAAAGACTTCTCTGGCAACTGTTGGATGAACCCGTAATTCATTATCAAATACTGCTATACCATGCTCACTTAAAGTTATTAGAGAAATTTCTAGACCACATCGGTTTTTAAGCGTTTTGATTACTTTGGTAAGACTTTTTTGATCTTCAATAGAAATATTGGTAGCCTCACTAGCTTCTTTTTTATTAGGCGTTAGAAGGAAGGCTCCTTGATATTTTGAATAATCTAAACCTTTAGGGTCAACTAATACCTTTTTACCATTTTTATTCGCAATGGTAATTAAAGATTGAGTCAGGCTAAAAGTCAATACACCCTTGCCATAGTCTGATAAAAGCACAGCATCATAATCGCAAATAATTTTTTTAAAGGTTTTAAGAATAGTTGTTATGGAATGATTATTAATTTCATCAGTACATTCCCTGTCATATCGAACGACCTGTTGTTGGTCAGAAATAATCCTACTCTTTCTACTAGTAATTCTGTCTTTTTGTGAAATTAAATAATGAGTATCTATATTAATATTTGATAATAATTTTTTTAATTCTTCTGATGAGGCGCATTCACCAATCACACTAATCACATCAACTTGTGCTCCCAGAGCATTAAGATTATTAATTACGTTGCCAGCGCCTCCGAGCAATGTACTCTCACTATTTACATTAATTACTTGAACTGGAGCTTCTGGAGATATGCGTTTGCATGAACCCCATAGGTAATGATCCACCATTAAGTCACCAATAACTAAAATTTTAGGAGTAATATTTTGAAAGTCGATCATAAATTTTTATGATATAGCTGTTTAATCTCAGGAATATAATCTCTAATTCCATCCTCTAAAGTATATTTTGCCTTAAAATCTAAATACTTTTCAGAGAGTGAAATGTCTGCCTGAGTGTGCATTTGATAGCCAATATGGGGATTATGGAAGTATTCTGTCCCTAAATCGGTACCTAATTCTTTTTGCAGAATATCAGCGATTTCCTGAAAACTTCTAGATTTTCCAGTTCCAATATTAAAGATGCCATTTAATTTAGGTTTACATGCTTTAATATTTGCTTGAACAACATCATTAATGTAGATAAAATCACGAAATATATTTTTAGACTCTTTAAAGAGCTTTGGTGATTTTCCGCCAAGAATTTGATGGCCTAACTGAATTATCATTGATGCTGTTTTATCTTTATAAAATTCCTTAGAGCCATAGACATTAAAGTATCTCAATCCAGAGATAGTCATTTTTGGGTATTTTTTTAAATAATTTAGAGCAATTTTGTCCATAATATATTTGCTAAAACCATAGGGGTTTTCAGGACTCTCGCTACCAATAGTTTGAGGCGAGGAACTACTTCCATAGGTAGCTGCGGAACTAGCATATACGACCACTGATGAGTTTTCTCTTGCAATATCTAATAACTTGTAGAAAGAATTAACGTTAGTTTTCATGATTATTTCTTGATCAAGCACTCGAGTATCTGAAATAGCTGCCTGATGAAATATATAGTTAAATTTATATTTCTTTAACAAGGCTAAATCTTCTTGATTGTTGATATTTCCACAAATTACTTCACCAGAAAAACCAATCAAGTTTTCATAATGACCAAAGCTTTGAAGATTTCCATTACTAAATAATTTTTCATTTCTAAAACAGTCAAAAACAACAACTATTGCATTTGGAAAATTTTCTTGAAAATAAAAAGCTAAGTTACTTCCAATGAAGCCTGCACCTCCAGTTATTAGAATCGTCGAGTTATTAAAGTCTATATTGTTGTATATCATTAAATTTTGTATAGCGCTCAAAACGCTTTTTTAATTAATAAATATTAGGGCTGTATCTTATTATATAGGCTACTAAGATAATATAAAGGCTTGGTTAATATTTTTTTAAATGGCTTAAATTACAATACTGGCTTTTTTTTTAAGTTTTTTTTGGCTGGTCATGAAATTAGTTTATTAAGTTAATTTTTTCATTGCTATTGTTTTAATATATAAAATACTCACAAGCTTGTAATTTTTTTAGTTCAAATGGTTGAGAGGATTGTTAGACATTATGGGAGAAAATATTAATTATGTTGACAAATAAAGTTGCTTTAATTACTGGAATTACTGGACAAGATGGCTCGTATTTAGCCGAGCTCCTTCTTGATAAAGGTTATGAAGTTCACGGTATTAAGAGAAGATCTTCATCCTTTAATACAGAAAGAATAGATCATCTTTATCAGGATCCCCACGAAACTAATCAAAAATTTATCCTGCATTATGGTGATTTAACTGATTCAATGAATTTATTAGAAATTATTAAGAAAATACAGCCTGATGAAATTTATAATCTTGGCGCCCAGTCTCATGTTGCAGTGTCTTTTGAGACGCCAGCATATACTGCAGATACGGTTGCTTTAGGCGCCTTAAGAATACTTGATGTAATACGCATTTTAGGCCTAGAGAAGAAAACGCGTTATTATCAAGCTTCAACTTCTGAATTGTATGGCAATGTGCAAGAAGTTCCTCAAAATGAGAATACTCCTTTTTATCCTCGATCTCCTTATGCTATTGCAAAGCTTTACGCATACTGGATAACAATAAATTATCGTGAAGCCTATGGAATGTATGCGTGCAATGGTATTTTATTTAATCATGAATCTCCTACAAGAGGCGAAACTTTTGTAACTAGAAAAATTACTAGAGCATTAGCAAGAGTTTCATTGGGATTACAAGATACACTTTTCTTGGGAAATCTTGATTCTAAGAGGGATTGGGGGCATGCAAAAGATTTTGTGGAAATGCAGTGGCTTATGTTGCAACAAGATGAGCCTGATGATTTTTGTATAGCTACTGGCGTTCAATATTCTGTTCGTGATTTTGTAGAAAGATCTTGGGGCTTTTTTAATAAAAAAATAAGATGGGAGGGAGAGGGTATCAATGAAAAAGGCTATGATAATGATACTGGGGTACTCATTGTCTCAGTGGATCCAAGATACTTTAGAGCAACTGAAGTTGAAACTTTACTTGGTGATCCGTCAAAAGCTAAATTGAAGTTAGGCTGGGAGCCTAAAATTAGCTTTGAAGAAATGATCTTTGAAATGATGGAAAATGATATTAATATTGCCAAAAAAGA
>Ga0075447_10000904_pt1 | contig 14270 bp, 14 predicted proteins | sample CoawatmetaG10DNA_FD_72352 | JGI IMG/M metagenome (GOLD analysis project Ga0075447, IMG submission 72352) | Marine microbial communities from the West Antarctic Peninsula - Coastal water metaG104-DNA | ecosystem: Environmental > Aquatic > Marine > Coastal | place: Atlantic Ocean: West Antarctic...
TAGCCTTTCTCAAAGGCAATCTCTTCGATGCAGGCTACTTTTAAGCCCTGTCTTCTCTCAATAGTCTCTATGAATGTTGAAGCTTCTAGTAGGCTCTCATGGGTGCCTGTATCAAGCCAGGCATAGCCCCTACCCAAAAGCACAACACTTAGGCGCTCTTCACTCAGATACATTTGATTAAGCGTGGTAATCTCTAACTCGCCTCTGTCAGATGGGACAACTTCACAAGCTTTCTTAACGACATCATTAGGGTAGAAGTAAAGGCCAGTTACTGCGTAATTACTTTTAGGAGTTTTTGGTTTCTCTTCAATGCTGAGAGCTTTGCCGGCGGCATCAAAATCAACCACCCCATAGCGCTCAGGATCTCTCACGTGATAACCAAACACGGTTGCCATGTTTTTATCTTTAGCATTTGATACAGCATTAGCCAACATATCAGTCATGCTATGGCCGTAATAGATGTTGTCCCCTAGGATTAAACAGGCGTCGTCGTCACCAATAAAATCCTTGCCCAAGATAAAGGCTTGAGCTAGACCATCAGGAGAGGGTTGTACAATATATTCAAACTTCATGCCAATATCAAAGCCATCACCAAGGAGTTGCTTAAACCTTGGCAGGTCTTCAGGGGTAGAGATAATAAGTACCTCTTGAATACCAGAAAGCATCAGCACTGACAATGGGTAATAAATCATCGGCTTATCATAAATGGGCATTAACTGCTTAGATATAGTCTTGGTAATGGGATATAACCTCGTGCCGGATCCACCAGCCAAGATAATTCCTTTCATTTTTGTTTTTTTGTTTTTATTCATTAGTTGTCCAGTAGTCTTTGATCCATGGAGATGGCTTAATGTGCCGATACCATTTTCCGCTATGCCCAGTAATAGCCTCAGGTGGATTTGGCAAACCATGGAACAGGATAATTTTAGTCCCTAAAGGTATTGAAGGGGCAACGAACCAAGATTTAAGCCAGGAGGGGCAGCACTTATACTTAAAGCTAGGGACCCAGTCGTCTGGCCAAAACTCTAGTTTACCTAGTTTATCAATTTCTCGTGATAAATAGGCCTGCTCATGGCGCACCTCATTTTTTACTTGTTCAGAGTTCATCTCAAAGTGCTCAAGTATATGAGTATATTGTCCAATTTCAAAACGAAATACTGAGGAGTTCCCCTCCCTCTTCTTTGGGCTTTTTTTGTCGTGCGAAATTAAAAAATCACCCGGCTGACTAAAGAATGCATCTAATTTTCCGACAATTACGACGTCCAAGTCAAGAAACAGCGTTGTCCCGGATAGTCCGCCAAAGTTTTCTTTAAATACAGTGAGCTTCCTCCAGCCGCGCTCAGGCGATCCAGCTGGAAGTTTTAGCTCTGGGAGATCTTGTATCTCTACCTCGGGCCTTATGCCTTCACTATTTTCAGTGAAGCAGACAAACCTGAACTTGGAATCCATATTTCGAGACACCATAGCATAGAGGCGGTTTACGTAGTCTACTGGGAACTTGTCTCCCCATTTCATACAAATAATATTCATAGGTTGATCAAAATTAAGATCTATACATTGTAATAAGAGTCTCTACCAATGCAGCTTACGCCAACAGTTAAAGAATAAATTTTATAGATTAAAGCTAGCATTATTATGTATCTGCCTTTACAAAAACTATGTTTCATTATAGAGCATAACTAAGAAACAAAAAAAGCACTAGCCATAAAATTTACTCACCGATATATTTTAAGATTACCAGACACTGTGAAGATAAGTAAAGTTGTTCAATTATTGAACATGAGTCAATATTCATGATACAATCGGGTTTTAAATGACCTATTTTTGTAAAAAAATATTTGCAAGATAAAGCGGTAGCGTGCCTAATATTTAACTTCCATTTTTTCCTATACTAATGAATAACCAAGATATACGTCTTGATCTACTTCGTAGACTAGAATCAAACCCTCACTTTACCCAAAGAGAGCTCTCTAGGGAAATGGGCGTGAGCCTGGGCAAGGTAAACTACTGCATAAAAAAACTGACTGGGAAGGGATTAATAAAACTATCAAACTTTACTAATAATCAAAATAAAATGGGCTATGCGTACATCCTTACCCCTGGTGGAATCGAAGAGAAGTCAAGGCTGACTTTCTCCTTTCTTAAAAGAAAGATTGTTGAATATGAAATACTAAAAAAAGAGATTAATACGCTACAACTTCAATCCGAAGAAATGGCTAATGAAAAGTGATAATAGCCATTATCATCTTTAATACGCTCAAACTAAAACTTAACTAATTATCAAGATAATGTTCACTAAACCGTTAATTATTGATCTGCAATGCAAAATAACACCAGTTATTCTCTCAGGTGGCTCTGGAACAAGGCTCTGGCCCCTGTCTCGTAAAGAGCACCCTAAGCAGTATCTACCTTTGGTGGGTGATAACACCATGCTGCAAGACACCATCCTTCGTCTTAACGGACTGGATAACCTTACAGATCCAATTATTGTTTGTAACGCCGATCATCGATTTTTAGTCGCAGAGCAGTGTCAACAAATTGATATTAAAAACCCAACAATCCTGCTTGAGCCAGTTGGTAGAAACACCGCGCCTGCTATCGCTGCAGCGGCAATTCAGTCACTTAAAGCCTCAGATGATGCATTATTGTTAGTCTTGTCAGCTGATCATGTTATTCAAGATGTTGATGCTTTTCATAAAGCAATTAACATAGCAAAACAGCATACACAGAGTGGTAAGTTAGTTACTTTTGGCATTGTGCCAACTAACACCAATACTGGATATGGTTATATCAAATCATCAAAAGACAATTACAATGGTGCACACAAGGTTGAAGAGTTTGTTGAAAAACCAGATCTTGAAACTGCTGAAAAATATCTAGATCAAGGTAATTACCTTTGGAACTCGGGCATGTTTATGTTTAAAGCCAATGTGCTAATTGATGAGCTAACTACTCATTCACCAGATACTGTTAAGTTAGTAAGTGACGCTGTTAATAACGCCACACAAGATATTGACTTTATTAGACTAGAGACGCAAGCCTTTGAATCATCTCCATCTAACTCTATTGATTACGCACTCATGGAGAATAGTGATAATGTGGCTGTTGTTCCTTTAGATGCCGGTTGGAGCGATGTTGGGTCATGGTCAGCACTGTACGATATTGGCGCAAAGGATGGTAATGGTAATGTGCTCAAAGGAGATGTAACTGTAAAGGATACAACTAATACGTATATTTATACTTCTCACTATATGGTAACTGCAGTTGGCGTAGACAATCTAGTTGTGATTCATACGCCTGATGCTACTTTTATTGCTAGTAAAGACAAGGTGCATGAAGTTAAGTCTATTGTTGAGTCTCTTCAAAAAAAGGGCAGAGATGAGGCTCACTCCAATCGCAAGGTATATCGTCCGTGGGGCTGGTATGACTCTATTGAGGTTGGTAAGCATTTTCAAGTGAAAAGACTGCATGTTAATCCAGGTGCAAAGCTTTCATTGCAGATGCATCATGAACGTGCAGAGCATTGGGTGGTGGTCAGCGGCACAGCTACAGCAATTAATGGAGAAGCTGTTCTTACATTGATAGAGGGTGATTCAACTTATATTCCAGTTGGCACAACACATGGTTTAGAGAATAAAACTAATGAACAGCTGGAGATTATCGAAGTGCAGAGTGGCGCTTATCTGGGTGAGGATGATATTGTTAGATTTGAGGATATTTATGGCAGGGTTAAAGATTAATGTTGGACGATCAAATATTTAAAATCGTTGTTAATTCGGCCCCACTGATTTCTATTGATATTTTAATAAAGAAAGGTAATAAAATATTATTAGGCAAGAGAGTTAATAAACCTGCACAAGGTTATTTCTTTTTAATTGGTGGCAGAATTAATAAGAATGAATTCATTGACAATGCAATGGCAAGAGTGGCTTTAAATGAACACTTTTAGCCATGTTTTTTTTGGACTGTCTATATGTTGATAAGGTTTCCAAGGGGGCTGAATGAGATCATGTCTCGGCTACGTTGATTTATCGTTTTTAATTGTTGTGGGTACATATGGTTAGTGTTTCACGCAGAGGCTTGATGTGGATATTATTATTCTGTCTCTTGGCTTTTATTGGACGTATTTTGCTCCCATTTGGCGACGAGCCTGATTTTCCAGTGCGCGCTCCACATGTATTATTTGGAGAGCATCCCATCTGGTCGCCTTACTACCTATTTTCGGAATGGTTTAATTATTTAGATGTTGATGTCTCTGCAAGATTTAATGTAATAGGATGCAAGATCGATGCCGGAGCTTTAAGTCTATGGGCGACTATTTCTTCTTCTTGTTCAGATGATTTAATTCCGATTATTATTCGTTGGATCTCCACATTGATTATTTTATCACCCATATTTTTGATAATTATATTTAGAAGGGGGTTTATAAAATTTGCAAATATATTTACTTTAAAATTAAGTAACAAAGAGTGGAATTTAAGAATAGATTCGCTGGGGATTTCAATGTTATTTCCAGGCGCGATTTATTATCTAGGGCTTTTATCTGTAGAACAGTTACATCTAGCTTTAGCGCTTTATATATTTTTATTTTGGGGTTTTTGGCTGCCTATCTTAGGTTTATTAGCAATTCTTTTTTCTGTAGACTTTGGAAATTCAATAGTAGTTCTTGCTTTTGTTTTGATAATGATTTTATTTACAATAATACGTCGACTAAATCGCACTTTGTATTTTCTAGGGCTGCTTTCTTTAATTTCTTTTGGGTTGATTTTTGACTATCAACTGTTAAATATAATTACAACATTAGATTTTTTGCCTGATAAACTTATAGGTATGTCTATAGCGATAGTTGATAATTACACTATTCACCAAAGTGAGCTTGTAACAAAGTACTCGATAGTTTGGCGACCTGTAGTGACGTTTATGACGTTTATATTTATGACTCCTGCAGGAATAAAGGTGCCTTTAATATATATAATAATTGGACTTTATACTTTGATTCTATCATTTAAGATTGTTAAAAGTAAAGATAGTAATAAGGAGATTTTTTGGTTTGGACCAATGGCCATTATTTTATTTTTTACGTTTCTTTTACCAACTTACGTCAATGCAAAATATTATATTTTCATGCTGCCTTTTTTTGTTTATGCCGCTTTAGGGTATTATTCAAGAAAATCAATCTTTATTTTGTTTTCTTTTTCAACTTTTTTAGTATTTTTAAGTTTAATAATGTATAGGTTGTAATTTATATGAAAGGAATAATCCTAGCAGGCGGCTCAGGCATGCGGCTTTCCCCTATAACTAAGGTTGTATCAAGGCAACTCATGCCAATTTACGAAAAGACGATGATTTATTATGTTTTTGATTGAATGGAATAGTAGAACTCACTTCTAGTTTAAAAAAGACCTTGATGTGATCGAAATTGGATTGAAATAGGGTATTATTATGGCCTCATGTTTTTAGTAGTTTAGAGTTCTAAATAAATCAACAAAACCACATTTACTATCAAAATTAATATGTTAAAAAACAAATCAATACTTATTACAGGCGGCACAGGATCTTTTGGACATGCGTTTGTTCCAATGACTTTGGCTAAATATAATCCAAAAAAACTAGTTATATTCTCTCGTGATGAAATGAAGCAGTGGGAAATGGCAAAGTTATTTAAAGACGACGAAAGAGTGCGTTTTTTAATTGGAGATGTGCGTGATAAGGACAGATTGCATCGTGCATTAGATGATATTGATTATGTAGTACATGCTGCGGCTACTAAAATTGTTCCTACTGCCGAATATGATACATTTGAATGTGTAAAAACTAATATATTTGGCGCTATGAATTTGATTGATGCTTGTATTGATCAGGGCGTTAATAAAATTGTTGCTTTGTCTACCGACAAAGCTAGTAGTCCTGCTAATCTTTACGGAGCAACCAAACTAACATCTGATAGATTGTTTATTTCTGGAAATTCATATAGCGGTTTCCATGAAACATCTTTCTCAGTAGTAAGATATGGAAATGTAATGGGCTCTCGTGGCTCTGTTATCCCATTTTTTATGTCAGTTGCTAAAGATGGTGTATTGCCAATAACAGATAAGAGAATGACCCGTTTTATGATTTCTCTAGAGGAGGCCGTTGAATTGGTATGGCACACTATGGAGGATATGAAGGGCGGTGAAATTTACGTGAAGAAGATTCCTTCAATGAAGGTGACTGATGTGGCGTTAGCAGTTGATAAGAATGCAAGACAAGAAGAAATTGGTATTCGCCCTGGTGAGAAGTTGCATGAACAAATGATTGGCCCAGAAGATGCTTTTTATACTTATGAATATCCAGGGCATTATAAAATTTTGCCATCCATTAACGAGTGGGCTAATGATCCACAAAGAATTGGAAATGGTGTTAAGGTTAAACCTGACTTTATGTATTGTTCTGACAATAATAAAGAGTGGATGGGAGTTAAAACATTGGAAGATTGGATTGATAAAAACCGTCACAAAATAGAAAGCTCTTAACTATTAATTTTGTATGTCTAAGTTAGTTTTAGGAACTGCGCAATTTGGTTTTAATTATGGAATTTCAAATACTTCTGGCAAGGTATCTGAATCAGAAGTTAGAAAAATTCTTGATAGGGCGATGAGTGTCGGTGTATTTATGCTTGATACAGCTGCCTCTTATGGAGATAGTGAAGCAATATTAGGGAGGGTTGGAGTTAGTGATTTTGAAATTGTGACGAAATTGCCTGTATTACCAACTACGATTTATAATGTTGATAAATGGGTATATGAACAAATTCTATCATCTCTTAATAAGTTAAAAGTTAATCAGATATACGGTTTATTACTGCATAAGTCTAGTGATTTTTTAGGTAAAGCAGGTTTGGAATTGTACAATGCTCTTCGCAAAGCACAGGATGATGGGTTGGTAAAAAAAATAGGCGTATCCATTTATAGTCCTACCGAATTAGATGAATTGGAAAAGGCTAAAATATCAATTGACTTAGTTCAAGCCCCATTAAATGTTTTTGATAGAAGAATTCAAACTTCTGGCTGGTTACGTAAGCTGAAAGACTCTGATGTTGAGGTACATATTAGGTCAGTTTTCTTGCAAGGATTATTACTGCTTGATTCAAAGAATAAAAGCCCATTCTTTGATAAATGGAGTATTCATTTTGATAATTTTGAAATGTGGGTTAAAGAAACAGGTAGAACTAGAATAGGAGCCTGTCTTAGTTTTGTAAATGCACTCGATGATGTTGATAAAATAGTTGTAGGAGCTGAAAATAAAGAGCAGTTTATAGAAATAATTAGGTCTATTAATCATAATTGTGAGAGGAACGTGCCAAGTAATTTAGAAAGTGATGACCTAATGTTAATTAACCCTTCAAACTGGAGATGAATTAGTTATGTTAAATAATATAGAAATAATCGCTGAGCTTGCACAAGGTTTTGAGGGTAAACCAGAGCAAACATTCCAAATGTTAAGGGCTGCTGCAGCTACAGGGGCTAATGCTGCCAAATTTCAATTGGTTTATGCTGATGAGCTTGCTATGCCAGATCATCAGCATTATGATATTTTTTCTAGCTTGGAAATGGAGGATCAAGTATGGGAAGAGCTGGTAAGAATGTCAAAAGAGTTATCTATTGAAGTAATATTTGATATTTTTGGTGTAGAGAGTTTAAATTTAGCTGAAAAATTAGGTAGCGAAACAGTTATGCTTCACGCTACAGATATTACCAATCTAGAATTAATTGAAGATGTATCTACTCGTTCAATAGGTAGGGTGATTTTAGGTGCTGGCGGTGCTTATCTGTCCGAAATAGAGGTGGCATTAGATTTACTTAAAAGTAAACAAGTTTGTGTTATGTTAGGGTTTCAAGGGTATCCAACCCCAGATGAACATAATCAAATTTCCAGAATTAAATATATGACATCATGGATATCTAAAAGATATGAGAATGTTGTTGTTGGTTTCTCTGACCACTCATTACCAGACAGTAAATTAATAACAGCTTTTGCGTCTATGGCATATTCTGCCGGAGCAAGAATGTTTGAAAAACACTTGACTTTGTCTCAAGTTATGAAATTAGAGGATTACGAGTCTGCAATTAATCCTGATCAGTTTTTTGACTATTGTTATGAGTTAAAAGAGTGTATTAAGGCTTATGGAGCAACAACAGAGGCTCAAGATTTTGGCATGAGTTCATCAGAAAAAAGATACCGTAAATTTGTGCAAAGGCATATTGTGGCAATAAAAGACTTGAAAAAAGGTAATAGCATTACAATAGGTGATATTAAATTAAGTAGGACATCTAACGATACTGCAATCACGGATATGAATAAAGTTCTAGGAAAAAAATTACTAAGAGATTTCAAGAAAGACCAATCTTTTAGTAATCATGACCTAGATTGATAGTTATGAATAATGATAGGAAACTAGTTGCGGCGTTAGCATGTCGAAATACAGGGTCTAGACTGTATGGTAAGCCATTGCAGAATTTAGATGTAGAGGGGAAAATACACATTCTTGACAATATTGTTGAAAGTTTAAGAGTTTCACAATGTATTGATGAAATTGTTTTGGGTATTTCCGAAGGAATTGAGAATGAAATTTTTATAAAATATGCGATCTCCAATGATTTGCAATATGTAATTGGCGATGAAGAGGATGTTCTATCTCGTCTAATTATGTGTGGAGAGGCAATTAATGCAACTGATATTTTTAGGGTGACATCAGAGTCTCCCTTTAGGTATTTTGAAGCTGATTTAGATATATGGAATAAGCATCAAGAGTCTAATAATGATGCAACTTTTTTAGAAGATATTATTGATGGATGTGGTTTTGAAATTATTAAGTTAGATGCATTAAAGGCATCGCATAAACAAGGGGAATTAAGGCATAAATCAGAAATGTGCACCTTATACATAAGGGAAAACCTTGACCAATTTAAGATTGAGAAGATTCAGCCTCCCAGCCAATTAGTACGACCTGATTTGCGACTTACTGTAGACAATCCTGAGGATTTGATTGTTTGTAGAAAGGTGTATATGAAGTTTAAGCATTTAGCACCAATGATTCCTGTCACCAGCATAGTTAATTATCTTGACCAAAATCCTGAATTAATTCAACTTACTCAGCCATTTACTGAACAAGGTTATTCATCAATGTATATCTAAAATAATAATATGGGCAACGGACAAAAATTATGGATAAAAGCAAAGCGCATCATACCAGGCGGTAATATGCTTTTATCAAAACGAAGTGAGATGTTTTTGCCAGATCAATGGCCATCTTATTTTAAAAAAGCCAAAGGTTGCAATGTGTGGGATTTAGATGGCAGGAAGTATACCGATATGTCAATTATGGGTATAGGCACTAATATATTAGGATATGGAAATGATGAAGTCGATGAGGCAGTATTAAGTACTGTTAAAAATGGAAATATGTCTACTTTTAATTGCCCTGAGGAAGTGTATTTAGCAGAGAAGTTGATCGAGCTGCATCCTTGGGCTGATATGGTGAGGTTGGCTAGAACTGGAGGTGAGGCCAATGCAATGGCAATTAGAATAGCGAGAGCTGCATCTGGTAAGGATAAAGTGGCTATTTGTGGTTATCACGGCTGGCATGATTGGTATTTATCTGCAAATTTAGGAGATGATGACAATCTTTCTGGACACTTACTGTCAGGTTTAAATCCTAAAGGTGTGCCTCAAGACCTTAAGGGCAGTGTTGTTCCATTTAACTATAATCGTATAGATGAGCTAGAAGCTATTATACAAAGTCATGATATTGGCGTTATAAAGATGGAGGTATCTCGCAATGACGAACCTCAGGATGATTTCTTGGTTAAGGTAAGAAAGATAGCAAACGACAATAATATTATTTTGATTTTTGATGAGTGTACTTCTGGCTTCAGGCAAATAAATGGCGGGCTTCATAAATTATATGGCGTTGAGCCAGATATGGCTGTTTTTGGTAAGGCTTTGGGTAATGGGTATGCTATTACTGCTGTAATCGGAAGAAAAGAGGTGATGGATGTCGCACAAAGCACTTTTATTAGCTCCACTTTTTGGACTGAAAGAATTGGACCTACAGCCGCACTAAAGACGTTAGAGGTTATGGATAAAATCAAGTCTTGGGAATTGGTAACAAATACAGGAAAAAGCATTGGGAGACGATGGAAAGACTTAGGAGAGAAATGCCAATTACCTGTCAAGGTTAACGGATTACCATCTATGATTGGATTTGTTATTCAATCTAATGACTGGTTAAAGTATAAAACTTATATAACCCAAGAGATGCTCAAAAACAATATTCTTGCTTCAAATGTAATATATGTTTGTACAGAGCATGGACAGCAAGAAATTGATAATTATTTTCAAGTATTGGAGTCAATCTTTAAAGTAATATCGGCCTGCGAAAGCAATGACATGCTAATAGATTCTTTATTGAATGGACCTGTTTGCCATAGTGGGTTCAAAAGGTTAAATTAATGAGAATAGGGGTTACAGGTGCGAGTGGAATGTTAGGCACAGCACTTGTAGCTCATTTGTCAAAGCTGCATAAGGTATTTGCAACATCAAGAGGCAAAGGTATAGAGGGTAAAGATATTGAGTGGGATTGTTTTGATTTAACTAATATTCAGTTACTCAATAAGTGGCTGGACAGAGTTAAACCAAATGTGGTTATACATTGTGCCGCAATCGTTAATGTTGAACTGTGTGAAGAAAATTTTGTTTTAGCAACTAAGCTTCATGTTGAAACAACAAAGGTGATGTCAAATTACTTGAATAGTATTACTGGCAGGTTGATTTATATTTCAACTGACTCAGTATTTGATGGAAAAAAAAATAAACCCAATAGTGAATCTGATCTAGTGAATCCACTTAATGTCTATGCCAAGACTAAACTTATGGGAGAGAGGCCTGTGCAATTGATGACTAATGGACTAGTCCTAAGAACAAATATTATTGGGAGGACTCAGGAAAATAGTGCTTCATTTGCTGAATGGGTTTTAAGATGCTTGATTGACAATGTGCCATTAAATCTATTTTATGATGTTAATTTCTCTCCACTACATGTTTATGATTTATCTCTCATTATTGAAAAAATAATCAATAACCCTATATTCGGTCTATATCATTGTGGTAGCAGTGATAGTATCTCGAAGTACGATTTTGGCAAAAAAATGGCTGATATATTCCAACTATCTGACTCAAACATTAATAGAGTTAGTGTTGACGACATGAAATTTAATGCGAGCAGGCCAAAAAATATGGCCTTAAATATTAATAAAATTAGTACAGCTTTAGAATACGATTTTCCTAACGCTATAGATGCAATAAAATTAATTAAGCATCAATATAACAATAAAAATAAATAACATGAAAGAAATTCAAATAGAAAATAAAGTTCTAGGTATTAAGTACCCTACATACTTTATTGCGGATCTGGCTGCTAACTATAGTAAAACACAACACATCAATAGATTAACTCAAGTAATTTTATGAATAATATCATTCTTCAATCTGAGCGTTTTAATTTAAGGACGCTTAAAAAAAGCGATGTTGGTGATAGTTATCTGAAATGGATTAATAGTAAAGATAATCCTTTTATAGAATACACCAAAAAAAAGCGAAGTCTTGCAGATATACAATCTTATGTAGTGCAGCAAGAAAAAAATAATGCTAGTTTGTTTTTTGGTATCTTTGCCCGTGATAATGGAGAACACATTGGTAATATTAAGTATGAGCCAATTGATTTTGAGAAATTCCAAACAACAATGGGTATTCTAATTGGGGAAAAGCATTGGAGGGGTAAAGGTGTTGCTACTGAAGTAATTAATATAAGCGCAGAATGGTTATATAAAAATTTTAACATTAAGAATATTTTCCTTAGTGTTGACGTAAAAAATGTTGGCGCAATTAGAGCATATGAGAAGAGTGGATTTACAGAGAATCAGGAGTTGCGTCGTACTAAAAACCAAATAATAATGCAACTTGATTTGCATGAATAATTTTAAATAGGATGAATTATGAATTTTAAAGTAAGTGTAGGAAAGATAATGAATAGGGTTTCTTTCGGGAAGGCTCTGTATAGTGAAAATTATATACAGATTGAGTCTGATTTTCAACAAGTTAAAGTCCACAAGAATGCCTCAGGTACAATTTTTTGCTTGGGCACAGTTAAAAGCAAAGATAAGTCAGTGACAGTTGATACGTATTTTGAAAAAATAGGTAAAGAATCATTAAAGGCTATTGCTAATAATTTGGAGGGTAGGTTTGTTTTGTTCTTTGTCTCTGGCAATGAGTTATATGCTTGTTCAGATCAATTTGGAAAGCTAGATATTTACTATCAACAAAGTAAAGACGGTGTAACTTTGTCTTCTAATTTAGAGTTGTTGCCAGAAGATCTTGCTAAAGATGGATTTAATCAGCCTGCGTTAGTACATACACTAACTTATTATGGTTATTGCCCACCAAAAAAAGACACATTATATAACTCAGTTAAAAGACTAGGTGTCAATGAATGTGCACATGTTCAGAATAACAAGGTAACGTTAATTCAGCAAGATTTCACCATACAAAATACCCAAGAATACAACGATAATAATCATGATGAATATACAAATATCTTCTTGAGGCATCTTCAGGAAGCTGCCTCAAAAGAAGGAAATTTAATTTATTTATCATCAGGATGGGACTCAACCTCTATTTTGTCAGGATTAGTACACTTATTTGGTAATGACAAGGTTGGCGGTATTATTGGTAGGATGAAATATTCTGAGAGAAGTGGTTGTTGTAATCAAATTGAAATAGATAAAGCTAAAAAGTTTGCAAAATACTACAATATTAAATTAAATATTATTGATTTTGATTTAACCGAGAAGGATGACAGTTATTTTGAATCTTTAAGGCTAAAGATGCGCAAACATCAATTGTATGCAATAACAGGGTTCACGCATGATAAATTGGCAATCAAGGCGTCTGAATTAGCAACAAAAAATGAAACGATTTTTGCAGGAGAAATTAGCGATGGGGCACATAATTTAGGCTTTAGTCAGTATGCAACTATTTTCCATCCATCGCATGGTTTTAGAGAATATAGTGACAAAATGGCGAGTTACCTATTTGGCCCAACTTTCCTGTTATTGTTGATGAATGGAGAGTATGTTAATGACCCTATATATAAACTATTCAAGTCAAAGGTTGGGGATGCTATTTTTGATGAGGTTGCAGATGCGACTCAAGATATTAAGTTGCAACTACTGACCAGTTTATTTTTAAGGGATGCTAGGTTGCCGCTATGGTCATTGGACAATGAATCATTGTTGACGCCAGAAGGCGTAGATCGCTATACCCAAGATATGCAAAATAGCTACTTATCAAATATTGCTAAAAATATGGATATTGAAAATATTTATGCTAGTTATTTGTATTTATATAATAGCTTTCATTGGCAGGGCAGTACAGTCCGTTCTTTACATACGATGTCTGACTATTATTCTTTAAATTCAGACTTGCCATTTTGGAATAGTGATTTACAGGATTTTCTATCAAAAATGCCAGAAGATTGGGGCCGTGGATTAGACTTAAACCATACAAAATACCCACTTAAAAAAATGTTAAAGGATAAACTTGATTATCCTTATGATTATCAAAAAGGCTCACATTCTTATACTTATGATGTCGATCATTCGTTTAATCATGCACAAGAGGTTTATTGTTACTCGGCATTAGTTGAGGATTTTCAGAATAGCGTAAAAGACAAACCTTATCATCAAATTTTATCTAAAGATTATTTTAATTTGGACTATATTGATGGTTTAGTAGATGAATATATTACTAACCCAGAGAGTGTTAGTGTTGCTAATGTTACAAAATTAGTGCCAATTATTATGTTGTGTTATGTAGGGTGGTATGGAAAATAGTAAGGTGTCCGATAAAGATCTCCTCTTTATTGGCATATCTTTTAAATTTTTCTGGTCTTTATTGCTGTCAAAGTTTTTTAATTGGAATATCTATATTCTTGATATTAGTAAGCATCGTGCCGTAATAACAACGCTTCAAAAATTGCATAAACACCAATTGATTGTTAGAGTATCAGAACAGCATCATGCATTTCATAACTCTCACAGTATTGCAATTGAGGCTGCTAATAAGATAATTGACAAAAGTTCTAACAATACGGTTATTCAACTAGCAAGAAAATTATGTAAGAGTTCAGAGGTTGATCTGATATTTAAAAGAACCCTAACACAACACCTATCACT
>Ga0075447_10000910_pt1 | contig 14228 bp, 16 predicted proteins | sample CoawatmetaG10DNA_FD_72352 | JGI IMG/M metagenome (GOLD analysis project Ga0075447, IMG submission 72352) | Marine microbial communities from the West Antarctic Peninsula - Coastal water metaG104-DNA | ecosystem: Environmental > Aquatic > Marine > Coastal | place: Atlantic Ocean: West Antarctic...
GAAATGAACCCTTGAATCCTTATATTCTATTCTATAATATTTCTATACTTAAATTAACAAACAATATTCAAGAGGTGTAAAAATGGCTGAAGGAATTAGATTGAAAGCCAAACGAAAACCTGTCAAAAAGTTTTCAAAAGAAGCTTCTGAGGAAGAGGCTAAACCGAAACCAAAAAAGAAGATGGCTAAAAAAATTGAAGACGATGATAAATTAGATTTACTATATAATGGCTTAGACCTTGATGAAATGAGTTCTGAGGACTTAGATGACGAGGCTAAAAAATCATTGATACGATCAAGAACCGCACAAGCTGAGAAGCAACAACGATTAAATCAAATTGCTGAAGGTAAATTAGTTGAGCGTAAAGATGTGATTGAGGTTATTAAAACGATAACTTTCGGAGCAGTTGAAATCCTTGACTTATTCCCAGACCAAGTCGGGCCACTCGTGCACAAAAAGACACCTAAGCAAATCAGAGATAAGTTAGTTAAGAGTGTAGATAAAGTAAAAATGAAATTCATAAATTTATTAATGGAGTTTGATGATGATTAAATTATTAAAAGGCGATTGCTTGGAACTAATGAAAGACATTGAAAGTGGTTCAATAGATGCGATTATAACAGACCCCCCATATGGAACGACAGCCTGTAAATGGGATTCAGTAATAGATTTTGATTTGATGTGGGAACAACTAAACAGAATCATAAAACCTAATGGAGCAATAGTATTATTTGGGAGTGAGCCGTTTAGTAGTGCTTTAAGAATGAGTAATATCAAGAAATATAAATATGATTGGGTATGGAAAAAACCAAAAGGTACGGGGCATTTAAACGCCAAAAGGATGCCTATGAATGATTTTGAAAACATAAGTATATTCTATAAAAAACAATGTTTGTACAATCCTCAATTTACTTATGGAGTGCCTTATAAAGCTAAAAGCGGTAAGGGTAGTTTTGACGGGTACGGCAAAGACAATAGAAAGGGGAATAATTCTGACGGTAGGCGATACCCTAAAAGAGTATTAAATTTCAATGTTGTCGAAAGAAATACAGTGCACCCAACCCAAAAACCAATCGCACTCATGGAATACCTAATTAAAACCTACACAAACGAAGGAGAAACCGTTCTAGATTTCACAATGGGAAGTGGTAGTACTGGAGTAGCTTGTAAGAACACAAACAGAAACTTCATAGGTATTGAGCAAGATGAAAAATATTTTGAAATTGCAGTAAAAAGAATAGAGGAAGCACGCTGTGAGTAAAGTAAATTGCCACAATTGCTCAAAGTCTGCAACTCACAAAGGGTATTGCTATAATCATTACATGGTGGATTATAGAAGACGAAAAAACGCTGAAGAGCTTAATGATAAGATTGAAAAAGCCTCTTTTGTTTCTGAGTTAAAAAGAAATTTAATGCCGATTTTTGAAAGTCAAACAGATGAGAAAATCTCAGAATGGAGTTCAAGAACAATCAAGCTACCAGATGGTGAAGGAGCACAAGGTTCAAGCTCTCCAGATTGGTCAATCTCTCCAGAGATGGTTGAAATATTAGAGTTCGTAAAAGACCCAGATGTTAAAGAAATCTATTTAATGTTCAGTTCACAAAGTTCGAAATCCCTCACAATGTTTGTAATACTTTCTTGGTTCGTAGCTGTAAGGCGAGTGAATGGAATGTTTGTCGCTCCTTCAGTAAGACTATTCAAGCGACTTAAAAGAAGGTTATCACTTATCTTTGAGGCTTCAGATATAGGATTCAATAAAGATTTATCTGGTGATGACTTTTTTAAGTTTGGTCATAATTTCATTAATATGGCCTTGGGTACTTCGGCCGATTCACTTGCAGAACAACCAGCCGATTTCGTTGGAATGGATGAAATAGACGAGATTCCAGAGCAAGTTTTAAACCCTGTTCAGCTAGCTAGGTCACGAATGAGAACCAAGAATAATTCTAAATTAATTCTAAGCTCCACTCCTAAAAAGTTGACAGGTCGTGGGGGAATCTTAGATTATTATGATAATTCTAAAAAGTATGTTCTAATTATGGAGTGCCCACATTGTAAAGATTGGTCACACTTTACAGATGAACACATTCAAGCACCGAAGGAAGCCACTTATAAGGAAATCGCTTTTGAGGGTTTAGGATATGCAGTTTGTCCAGAGAACGGATGCCAAATTTCAGACGAGTACCACGATGATATGGTTCAGTCTCAAAAATGGAAGTGTTTAAATCCAGACGAACCGCCAACATATATTGGATTTTACAAGCCAGTTTGGAACACTATTTTTGAGGATTGGTCAAGTGTAGCAAGTGAGCGTTTAAAGACTGAAGCAGAGGGGGAAAACTCACACAAGGACTTTTTCAACTCTTGGTGTGCTAAACCGATTGATTTGTCTGCAAGGATGGTAGACCTAGAAGAGAATGATTGGAAACTAGAGAAATATAAACGTGGTCAAATTCCAGAAGATGTAAAAGCGTTAACAATGGGTGTGGACTTAGGAGTTGATTTGGCTTGGTACACTTTAGTCGGTTGGGCTGAAAATGGTAAATGTTACCAAATTATTGAAGGTTCTATATCTTGGGATGATAGAGATTTCACAATGATTGAAAAAGGCATTGAGGATGTAGTGACACAAATTGGAACTAAATACAAATTCCTTGGAAGTGGTCATTGTCCTAAACTTGTTAGAGTGATGTTTGATTCTGGATATAGTACGCCAAATGTTTACGACTTTTGTAGAAGAAACCCTTTATTCTTTCCGATAAAAGGTAAAGAACCACTTGTTAAAGCTTGGACAATTTCAAAAGCCGACCCGAATAAAAAGTATGGCAAGAAATCAAAAGGTGTTAATCTCTACATTATTAAATCTTACTATTGGCAAAACATACTTGATGGAATGCTCCAAAGGGATGCAGATAGCCCCAATTCTTTCAATGTCCCCTTTGATGTTCATCATAGATATATCACCCACATGAATGGAGAGATAAGAAGAATCAAGATTGATAAGACAGGGCAACAAGTAGAGGTTTGGGAAAAGCCCCACAAAATGAAAAAGAATGATTTAAGAGATGCTACTATCTATGCGATTGTTGGTGGTCACATTGAAAGGCTAAATGAAATTTCCTTAGGTGGTGAAAACTTATCAACAAACACCAGACGAACAATTCAAACTGCAAGCAAAACGCAAAGCACACAAAGAAGAACTATTTCGCAAAATAGGAGAAGATAAAATAATTTGCTCTATTTCCTACTATTTATGTATTTTTATAGTATGGCAAATAAAACTTGGACTACTTTTGTAGCGGAATTAGAACAAAAGATTTTTCAGAGTACAACAGACGGCTCATGGAAAACACTATCAGTTTCAAATATTGATGGTGTTTCACAAAGCTTCAGCTCGATGGAAGAACTTTTGAAAACATTGGAACTTGCAAAAGCTCAAGCACAGATAGAGGACGGGGCTGTTAATCGCTCTAATTATCGTCCAATGCGTTTGAGGAATAGGACTTCTAGGATATGATTAATGAAGGCACGAGCAGAAGACCTTACAAGTCAGCGAGGCAAAATCTGGAATATGGTGGAATACCTTCGTCAAGATTTGGTGAAGATTTTCTTTTAGGTGGTAGCTTCGGCAGTCAGTACTATGATATAGTAGATAACTGCATGGACTTATCACGAAATACATCTATTGGTAAGGCTATAATCGGTGCATTTGAAGATTATGTGGGTGGCTCTGGGTTGACTCCTGTTGTTGCTGGGTCTGAAATTGGCAAGAAAGTCTTTAATAATTGGGCTAAATCTTACGTTAATGTAGAAGAAACTAAAGACTTAAATCAAGTTCTTAGAGATTTGATAGTTAATTCGGCAAGTTCTGGCGATGTTTTGATAACAACGCCTGTAAATCCAGATGCTTCTAGTGGTGAAGTTGGGCTTAGAGTTGAGTTAACCTCTGGATCAAGAGTGAAAACACCAACGGAATATAAGCAAGGCGAAAAAGACATCTTTGGCAATAGTGTTAAGTTCGGTGTGGCTTTCAAAAATGGTAGAGAAGTTGGCTATTATGTCCAAAACTTAATTGAAACTAGCTCAACAATGTCAAGAGCTTTAGAAGATTTTACTTTTATTCCGCGATTTGATAAAGAAACGGGACGTTTTAATGCGTTACTTTTTAGAAACCCAAGTGGGATGCTTGCGGAACAAACTAGGGCTTTGCCTGTTGTGTTCCCCGTCGTTCAAGAAATTAGAGATTTATCTGAACTTTGGGATTCAGCTATTACAGGTGCAAGAAATAAAAATCACCTTTCTGTGGTTGTTCAATCGGATTCTGTAAGCGATGTATATAGCGGTGCTGGTGGAATCAATGAGGACGGCTCTCAAAAAGAGGGGGCAATTGCTGGTGAAATCATTGGTGATTTGGTAGATGGTGCGATAATGACAATGCCAGAAGGTACCGCTGTGAGCACTATTAATTCAAGTGGTATGATTGATTTAGATGCTTTGTTTATGCGTTCTAATCGCTACCTTTGTGCTGGTATTGGGACACCTGTTGAGATACTAATGAAAGATTTTAGCCAAACTAATTTTAGTTCCGGTAAACTTGCGATGGATTCTTGGTTTAGAAAAACCGAAGTTTGGACAAATAAAATCAGTGATATTTGGGTTTTACTTTATAAGCTTGTAAATATTGAAGCATCTTTGAAAGGCTTTGGAATTCCATTTACTGAACTTAATGAAGATACTTTGGCAGTTGAATTTGTTGGTGCTCAAAACTATGTAGATTCCGACCCTTTAAAAGGTTCAAAAGCAGAAGCTACTAGAATTGGAACAAACATTACGACAGCTACACAAGAGCTTGGTAGAAGAGGGATGACATACGAACAAGTAGTTTTGCAGAAAGCGAACGAGTATAAAACGTGTCAAATGATAGCAGAACTTGAAAATGTTCCAATTGATTCATTAATAGCTGACTCTACTTTTGATAAAAAAGTTATATTAACAGCAGAAGAAGAAGGCGAGGAGATAACAAAATGAATACGCTTTTAATGTATAGTGAAATTGGTGGAATGTTTGGAACTTCTTCAGAAGAGGTTGCTAGCTTTCTACAACAGAATAAAGATGAGGCAGTTGAAATTAGAATCAATTCGGTTGGTGGGTATATCACTGAAGGGATAGCCATCTACAACTTACTGAAGAATCATCAAGGCGAAGTTAATATCGTTATTGATTCGCTGTGTGCCTCTATTGCGACGATTGTTGCTTTAGGTGGGGATAATATTAGAATGGGTCTAGGTGGCTTATTTATGATACATAATCCTTGGGCGATGGTTGGTGGTGATTCAGCAGACTTTAGAAAAGAAGCTGACCTTCTGGATAAAATGAAAAGTCAATTAGTATCAATCTATATGACTAAATTCAACGGAACAGAAGAGCAAATAATTAATATGATGGATTCGGAGACTTGGCTATCTGATAAGGAAGCAATGGGTTTTGGATTTGTCAATACAATAGAGCAAGACTTAAAAATGTCGGCTTCTATTAAATATGATTTATCAAAGTATTTTAATTCAAAGGGGGCTGTGATGGCTGAAGAAAAACCAGAGGTGAAAACCGAAGAGGAAGTTAATGCAGTGGAAGTTGATGAAACTCCTGTTGCAATTGACGAACCAAAAGAAGAAGAAATTCCAAAAGTAGAAGAGGAAGAAGCGAAGAATTCAGAGGATAAAATCGCTAATCTAATTCAAGCTGGAGTGGATAAAGAATTTAACCGCAGGGAGCAAATTTCAAATCTTGCTTTTAGTGGTCAAGCTTCTTTAGTTAAAGACTTGATTAATGAAAACGCAACAATTGAACAAGCTTCAATGCGTATCATCATGAATCAAAAAGAGCTTTCTTTATCAGTTCCACAAGCGAAAGCAGAAGAGGCCACTCCAGCCCATATTCTGAACAAGCTTAACACAAGTGCTCCTAAAGCATTAAACGAGGGTGGAGCTTCTGAAGCTGTGACTCTTGATAGTCTTAAAATGCAGTATGCAAAATCAACAGATTCAAAACAACGAACTTCAATAGTTCAACAAATGTCAGCACTTAAAAAAACAATTGCTAAATAGCAATAAGGGGATAAAAAATGGCTACAACTATCAGTAATGCGGATATCGCACTTTTAGCACAGGAAGCAATTGAGGCAAATTTTGTTGAAATTGAAGGTCTTAAAGTATTTAGCACAGAGTTAAAAACTGAAGGAATGATTGAAGGCGATCAAGTCAAAGTTCCTGTTTATGGAAAAACGACAGCGGTTGACTTTGATAGAGCATCGCAGAATTATGGCGATTCACAAGCACAGACGGTTGCGTTTAAATCTGTAATTCTAAACCAATTTTTCAAATCTACATTTGCACTTACAGATGACGATGTTGTAAAAGTTGATATGTCAAAAGTGATGATGGCCAATGCTGAGGCCGTTGTTGAAAAAGCCACTACTTATGTATATGGATTGATTACCGCAACAAACTTCCCATCTACTCCAATTGTAAATGTGGTTCCTGCTTCTTTTGATTCTGACTCAGTCATTGACTTGTCAAAATATGCGACTGAAAACGGATTCATGAGAAAAAATAAAGTACTTGTTTTAAATAACAACTTTGCGACTTCACTTAAAAAAGACCCAGCTCTTAAAGATGCTTCTGCAAGTGGTTCAGATGCTACACTTAGAGAAGGTCAAATTGGTAAACTAGCTGGATTTGACCCAATTCTAGAAAGTTCAATCCTTCCAGAAAATGCTGAAGACCTAGCTGGTTTTATCACAGATGGCACAGCAATTGCAATTGCTTCTGCTCCTGTTCAAGTTGAATCAACAGGCCAAACAACTACATTTTCTGAAAACTTCACAGAGCCTAGAACAGGTCTTACAATGAATTTCCGTATCTTTTACGATAATGACACGGGAACTCATAAAGGCACTTATTCTATGTTATTTGGTGCGGTTGTAACAAGAGCTGAGTCTTTAAACAGAATCACGGACGCAACAGTTTAAATTTTAAATTTGTTGTAGATATTAGCCTCTTCCTAAATTAGGGGAGGGGCTTTTTTTATAAAGGGAATTATTATGAGAATAGCAGTTTTAGTAGCATTTAATCAAATCACTTTTAAGAATGAGCCTATCGCCTCTGGTGATCCTATGTCAATGAAAGCACTTGCTAAAGAGTACGCTTTAGGCACAAAGAAAATTGAAGGCTATAACCAAGTTAAGTATTTTGAGCAAACGTATCGTACTTGGAAGATTAGCAAAAAAGCAGAAGTTGAAATAGAAGCAAAGAAACCAAAAAAGAATAAAACGAAATAATACTGAGGGAGTGTTCAATGGCCAAGACGAAAATAAAAAGTAACATTCCCTCAGTCGTTCGGAAGATTGACAAAGATTTATTGGAGATTCAAAAAACTATTGGATCAAGTACGGCCGACATTCTTAATTTTGCAATGCTTGACATTCAAAGAAAGGGCGTTCAAGATGGTAAGAACTCAAATATTAAACCTAGGAACCATAATAAATTTGTTATTTATGGTGCTATTGCTGGCGGTAATCGTGCCTCTAAATCTCGCCCTAATGTTATGGCATACAATAAAAATAAAGTTGTAGAGCGTAAAGGAAATATTGCACAGGCGTTTAAACAAATAAAATTCACTATAAGTAATCGTTTTTCCAAAACTCTAGTGAAGGGGACTAACGGCTTTGTTGATGTAGAAATTAAACGTACAGGCTCAAAAGAGAATCCAAAAGGCCAAATCGCTCATTTAAAATGGGGGGGGAAAATAGGGGATTTACTAGGGATGCTCAACTTTGGTGGAAATAGCAAGGGAACCCGAACAATAAAGCTTGAGAATTCCAAGGGCAAAATAACGAACGCCAAGATTGGGCAAAGAGCAATTGTCTATAATGGCCTTCAGAGAGCTATGAGGCGTTGGAATAAATATGTGCAATACAAACTCACAGGAACGATTAATAAAAGGAATAAGGCTAAAAAATGATAAGAAGAAACGAGATTATTGTAGAAGAGGTTATTTCAAAAGGTCAGAATATTATGGAATCTACTTTGATTGATTGTAAGATTGAAAAAGGTGCACTTATTCAAAACTCTGTAATCATTGTAGATGGGGAGAAAGTTTCTCTTGATTGTCCTTGCTTAGAGATAGATATTGAGGGTGCTGTTGATAGCTATTTAGAGGACTTAGAGGCCTCAGAGCATGAATGATAAGATTGCTTTAATAGTCGCTGATTTAGGTGCTATAATGGGTGCTGTAACAATTGCAAATGGATATAATAACAACGTTGTGGAGGTTGATTATGGCGTAACAAACTACGACCAAAACACTTTTGAGGATGTGTCCTACCCAAGAATAAATATTATTTGCAATAATGTTACCATTCCAGAGTATTCAACAACGGCCTCACAGGTTCAAGTTGAGGTTAAAATAAGTGGATATTTGAGAAAAGAAAAAGATATTGAAACCGATTTAGCAAGCTACCAAGAGAGCTTGGGTTGGGCTAATGATATGAGAAAAGCAATTGATACTTGGCTTAAGCAAATTCCAGAAGCTATTGATTGTGATTTAATAGATAACCAAATTAATCAAACAATAGGTTTCCCGATGACTCTTTTGACTTGTTCTAATGAGTTTGGACTTATATTTGATGAATGTTACTAACAACAAAAAAAGGATATAAAAATGGCACAATCAAAAGATTTTTCACAAGAGTTCGCAATTGTCAAAGCGGTTGGAAATACACCAACAACGGCCGAGTTATATGGTGGGGCGACAATTCCAGCGGTCGGTGTTGGCTCAAAAGTTCGTTGGGATGAAATGGAAATCACAGACACCCCAGAGAAGTATAAAGACATTGGTTCAACAGGAAATCAATTTACAAAAAATGATATTGTTTCGGCTGTTCCTGTTTCATGGAGTGGTAAAACTGACGTTTTTGTTGATAACACTTTAACGGAAATCGGTTGTTCATTCGGTTTTGAAGAGCTATCTGGCCCTATTGCTTATGGTGTTGGTTTGAATTCTCACCTAATCAGTTTAGATCCACTTGGAAAAGACCAAAAAGCATATTCGACAGCGGAAGCGAATGATGCGACCGCAAACTTGAATTTTGCCCCAGCCTATAACGCTTCAGATATGAAAAACACATTTATTCGTTTATTTGATTCCGTTGGGCCGTCCGATGACTCAGCGGAAAACTGTTCAATTGCTTCTTTTAAACTTAGCTGTGAATCTAAGAATCCACTGAAACTTGAGATGAGTGGTAGTGGTGAACGTATGGTAAGGGATGAGGCAAAAGCACAAAGCCCAAATCTAACAGATAGAGTAGGCTGTGAAGAAGGTCGCTTGTTCATGCGACATTGTACCGCAATTGTAGGTGAAATTGGTGGGGCTGAAAGCACTCTTTCAATCATGTCTTTTGAAGTTGGTGTGGAAATGGGTCAAGCTGAAGACTTGTTCACCTCTGGGACTTCTAATGGTGGTCTTTCAAGAGCTGAGCCAGTTAGTACAGGCGAGCAAGTTGTAAGTGGCTCAATGGTGATTAACAAGCATGACACAATCAAGTGGAGTGAGTACGCTGAAAACGACACAAAACTTTATTTAAAATTTGATTTTACCGTAGGCCTAAAAAGATTTATTCTTTGCTTGCCTCTAATTAATATCAAAGAAGCTCCATTCGAGTTGGGTGATGGTTCTAAAATCAATGTTTCTTTTGAAGCTCACATTCCTTGTGATGCAGACCCATTTACGGCAGAGCGTTCAGTAAGTGGCACAGAACAGGCTTTGACATACCCAGAAACTCCGATTTATTTAGTTTGGGCTAATGGAAATGACAACAATATTCTAAGACAAGAGGATTAAAACCTTCTTACTTTAGTTAAAAAAAAGAATCTTGGGATATTCCTTGGATTCTTTTTTTATATTCAAGAGAAACAAGGGAGTTTTTATGAGTTTAAATTTTGCTATAAAAGGTGCTGTTTTTCAGTACGACGATGAGACGAGCTTTCATTTTAAAAGGGTGTCAAGATTATTAATTACACAATGGGAAATGAAAAAATCTGTCATTGGGAACAGGTCAAAAGAGGAAAAGTTAGAATTTTCAAAACGAGCAACAGAGGGTATTTCAAATTGGGAGTATTTTAGTGGAGATGAAAAAGCCGATATTATCGCAATGAGTTCTGAATTTTGTTTAGACTTTGCCGAGGATGTAAAAGGATTGGTTAATGAAGATAAAGAAGCTTTGATTTATAAAGAATTTTCCAAGGACGAACAGATGCGTTTTTGGGATGAAATGCAAGAGGTACCGAAATTCATGGATTGGCTTGTTAAATACAAGGCTGGAGGGGAAAAAAAATCTGCACCAATGGCTTAAAGCTGTCGATTATGGGTTTGAGCCGTCCTCCTGTTCCTCTTGCAGATATGCTAGAAGCGAGAAGGAGGATTTAATTGAGGGAGAAGTTCAATGTGAAAGCAAAATTGGACATTGTAAATATTTTAACCAATTAACGCCAGCGATTAGAGAAAGAGAGGGTTTTACAGGCAATCCTTTAAATCATTTAAACGCTGGCGGTTTAGAAACCTTTGAAATTTTATCCTCTAAATTGGCTGTTCTTTCTAGCTTAGATGGTGAGCGTTTACAAACTTTTGACTTTTATTCAAGCCTTGCTGGTACTTCAGATATAGAAGAGGAGGAATTTCAATCACTTTTAGCCCTTAAATTAAGTTATATTAGAAGTAGGCAGATAGAGGAAAGAATAAAGGTAACAAGGGGTTAAAATGGCTTTAGAGTTTCAAATAGTTGTAGACGATAAAGGCTCCGCAAAAGTCAAAAAGTTTTCAAAAAATGTTAAAAATTCGGGAAATGCTTCGGAAAAGGCTTCAAAAGCTTTAAAAATATTCGGTGCTGGAATGGGTATAGCTGGTGCTGGTGCCGTTGGTGCCTCTGTTGCTGTTTTCAATATGGCAAAACAGGTTGCGGAAGCCCAAGATAAGATTACTAAAATGGGGCGTGAACTTGGTGTTTCCACAGAGTTTCTATCATCAATGCAATTTTCAGCGAAGCTCGCTGGAACATCCTTAGATGTCGTAGACAAAGGCTTGTCAAAGATGGCAAGAACGGCTCAAGATGCCCAAAATGGCTCAGCAACGGCTTCTAGGGCGTTTACTGACTTAGGTTTAGCCGTAAAAAATCAAGATGGAACCTTTAAAGAATCGGACGAGCTTCTTTTAGAGATTTCCGATAAGTTTAAAGATATGCCAAATGGTGTTTTGAAAACTGCAAAAGCTCAAGAAATATTCGGTAAATCTGGAAAACAAATGATTAATTTACTTAATCAAGGTTCAGACGCTTTAAAAAATCAAGCAGATGAGGCCGAAAATTTAGGGTTAACATTTAGCCAAGAGGCTGGTGAAAACGCTGAGGCTTTCAATGATCAATTATTAAGAATAGAAGAAACTTTTTCTGGGCTATCTCAAGAGGTAGGGCAAGAAATAATTCCTATTTTAACAGACCTTTTTGACGATATTTTAAAAGGTGTAGAAATAGCTAGACCAGCAATCACATCTTTTTTCACAAATATGGTCGGAGCTATTGAGGTAGTGGCAGAAGAGTTATCTGAATTTGTTTTGGGTTGGTCGCAAATAGCAAAAGAAGTAAATGACTTTTTTGGAGAAGATAAAAAGCTAAACGTAATGATTACTCCAGAGGGACAGGCTAGACTTGATAGGTTAGCGAAAAAGGAGAAGGAGGAAGAAAAAAGAAAAAAGAAGGTGGAAAAGCAAGCGAAAACTAATGAAAAATTAGCACAACAAAGACAGTTAAAAGCTAATAACGATGCAGAAGCCAGACGGAAAGAAGATGCCAGAGAAAAGAAGAGAGAAAAAGCAGAAGCCGAGAGAGAAGAAGAAAGAGCAATTAAGACAGCGGAACGACTAGCAAAAGCTGAGAAAAAAGCGAAGGAAAAACAAAAAGAAGACGACGAAAGAATCGCTAAAGAAAAAGCTGATAATATCATTGAAATAAATAAAGAAATTTCATTGGCTTTAATGTCGGACAATGCTAGAACTAGAGAGCTATCAAAAATAGCACACCAAGAACGAGTTAGTCAAGGTGCTTCGGAGCTTGAGTCGGCTAAATTAATGGCTCAAGAATTGGCAATAATAAAAACTCAAGAGGAAGAGGCTAGAAAGCAAAGCAGAGAAACGCAAATGCAACAATTCTCAGAAGGTTTTGCAAGTGCTTCGCAAGCTCTGAGTAATATTAGCCAAATTGAACAAAATAAAATTTCAGAACGATTTGAAGAAAGACGGGCAAATATAGAAAGTGGATTTGCTGAAGAAATCAAGGGTGCAGAAGGTAACTCTGAGAAGCAACAACAAATCAAAGCTAAACGAGACGAGGCACTTAAACAACTTGACATAAAAAGAGATAAAGAACTGGCTCAATCAAGTAAGAAGCTCGCTGGTATTCGTAAAGCCGTGGCAATGGGTGAAGCGATTTCAAATGGAGCTTTGGCGATAACAAGAGCTTTGGCCGAGGGTGGCCCATTCGCTGGCCCTATTTTAGCCTCTGGAATTGGAATAACAACGGCCACACAAGTGGGATTAATTGCTCAACAAAAGCTTTTTGAAGGTGGGATGATTAAGGGCAAAGATACGACAATGCTCACAACGAACGAAAACGGACAAGAGGCGGTGTTAAACAGAAGGGGAACGAGTTCGGTTGGCGAGAGTGCTCTGAATGACTTTAATAGCGGTCGTACACAAGATGCCCTAGACAAGATTCAAAGCTCTATTGGTGGCTCTAGTGGTGGCGGTGTTACTCTTAATATTCAAGGTGGGATAATAGATAGAAAGTTCATGACTGAGACACTTATTCCACAATTAAACAAAGTAATGAGAAGGGGTTAAAATGATAACAATTGGAGGAATTCAAATTGATAGATTGATTGAACACTCATCAAACTTCAATTTTAATAGAATCAATCAAAGAACACAAACATCTATGACAGGAAAGAGGCTGACTTTTGATAATTCGGCCTCAATTTTGGAGGGTGTTATTGAGATTAGATATATCACAAAAGCTCAAGCTGATTCAATAAGAAACTTCATTGCGAATACAATCAGATTTACACGCTTTAAGTTTTCAATAGTTCCAGAAGCTTATGATGATTTGGGATTGGGTGTAGGTGTAACTATTGACGATGCAGAATTTAACGGAAGCTTTACAACTTCTGGAGTAGTTACGCCATTTGGAAAAGCAAACAAGTTTAATTTAAAATTTCCGTATAGAAAAGTTATAGTAGCAACGATTTCAAACGTGGATCAAGAGGGAGTTATTTCATAATGGCAACAATACAATCGGAAAAGTTTACACTAGGAATAGTGGAGAGCAACGGAACACCTAAAACAGGTGCTTTAGTTGAACTAAAAATAGGGGCTTCTACTTACGTGATGGTAGAGCTTGGGACGGGGAAGTATCAAATCGCATCTATCCCAACAGGTAAATATTTTGTTTGGATTGACTCAGTTAGCTCTGGAGAAAGTGTTTCGGTTGGCTCTGGACAAATTCCAGCTCTAGGCAATGAAGCGGATGTTTTTTTAATTGGTGAGGCTAATGATTGGAAGATTGGAACACCAACAGAAGTTAAAACACTTCTAAGCCTTGAAAATGTTACAAATGTAGCTATACCAGACCCAACAGGGAACAACGGAAAAGTCTTGTCCGTAAGTGGTGATGCTTATCAACTCGCCAGCTTTTCAGATGTAAGCGACAAACTTGACAAAGTAGACCCAACCGCACAAAGTGTAGTAAGCGAAGTTACTTTTCAAGATACTATAACGCTAACTACAACCGCTCCAGAAACACCCATTAAGACTCTAGGCCGTAACGCTTCAAACGAAGTGATTGAGTTTGATAATGTCGTTGGCGGTGGCCAAGTAGATTCGGTCGTTGGTGGTACTAATGTAACGATTGATAACACAGACTCGATAAACCCTATCATTAATGTTAGTGCAGGTGGTCAAGTAGATTTACAAGATGCTTATGATAATGGTGAACTAATAACAACTGATGCTACTAATGGAGCGGTAACTCTAAAAAGAGGAAGTGCTTTAGATACCGACAACGTATTAGAAATTCAAAATGGTGCAGGAACTACAAATGCCAGTGTTACAGGCGAAGGTAATGCT
>Ga0075447_10000912_pt1 | contig 14214 bp, 6 predicted proteins | sample CoawatmetaG10DNA_FD_72352 | JGI IMG/M metagenome (GOLD analysis project Ga0075447, IMG submission 72352) | Marine microbial communities from the West Antarctic Peninsula - Coastal water metaG104-DNA | ecosystem: Environmental > Aquatic > Marine > Coastal | place: Atlantic Ocean: West Antarctic...
TCCAGCCCAATAATGTCCTTTTTCAGTATCAAGACCCTTATAAAATAAATCTCGATCACTGTCCCAACCTCCAGCTGATGCATCTCCAATTACGCCCCATCTAAAATTTTCAGGATCAAACGTGACTTCTTCAGCATCTCCTGTTTTGACAACACTTGCTGCCACACTTAACCCTGCGCCAGGCGTATAAATTAAGGAGACAGTATAAACACCCTCCTCCTCTTGAGCTATATTTGCACCTCCAGATGATAAGTTACTTATCGTTGTCCCTCCGAGATTGGTAAAGTAACTCAAGCAAGCTTCGGCAGCCGCATCACATTCGCCCGTCTCAATATTGATACCCCAGGTATCATTGATTCTAAATTTAAAATAACCTGATCTTAAGGTTACACTGGTCACTTCAAATATAACCTCTGTAATAGATGCAGACGTTTGACTTATTTTGGTACCAGAATCCCAGCCTCCCGGGGTAGCATCCCCAATAATTTCCCAATTATCAATGGGTGTTATAACATATTGACTAGTGGTCTCATCAACCATGACATGCGCCAATATCCCTCCTTGATTCAATGGTGAATCTCCTGTTCCCCCGGCCTCAAGACTTCCTTTATAAATTGCTAGGGAATCTCTATCGTAAGCATCCGCCCAAGCTCCACCCATTGCCGTGATGGTTTCCCCCTCTACCTTAATGAAAGAAAATGAACCAGTTTGCATATAAACCAATCCTTCATACATCCCATCTCTAGACTGAGAGCCAAAATCTGGCGCTCCTACAACACCGGCCTCCAATGAATTTGCAACGGTAGTATCTGTTGAAATGGCTGCGCCCACTATATATATGCCATCGCTAAGTGTAGGACCGCTTTCTACAATATCCTCAACGAGATCATCAATGTCATCTCCGTCAGTTGGCGATGTATCATCCTCATCGCTACAACCTACAAAAAATGCCAGGATTGCGATGGACATCATTATTGCTAAACTTTTTAAATTCAATTTCATGATTCTTTCTGTTTTGTTAATATTTTATTTCGCTTCTTTCTCTTGACTTTTTTGTAATAAGTAAATGTATCAAAACGAAAAGATTTTATAGTTAGAAATTTATTAAACCCGGAAAAAATCAGTATTTCAGAACATCCACCTTACAAATGATGTCGTTTTTGAATTATAAAAAAAATAATGTGGAAGTAAATGTTAATATGGAAGTTTCGAAATCGGTTGCACTAGGAAAATAAATTGTAATTTCTGTTTTTATTACCGTTTTCTCTCGAAATTCAACGGAACTTATCCTTTTAAGCATTCGTGAAATATCCTTGTATTAATCAATATTTTTTTTGAAAAAATATTGATTACCGTAAATACTTAAAACATCATCGTTTCTAACCACTATAAAAGCCCTCTTTTCGGCAATCATGATGGGTTCCATTTGAACTATTTGTCCTTCTAAATAAAGACCCATCGCCATCGAAGAGGCTACTTCCCAACCTTCACTGGTATTTAGTAATACCGTCCCATAATCTTCACTATAACGCCCCTCAGCGATTGAGGATCCAAAAAAATTACCTGCCGTAAGTGCATCTATCCTCCCATCATCATTGATATCTACCAACAGCATATCTCTTATCATACTCACTTGGGCCTTCAGATCAAATGCCTTGAATGTAAATTGACCTTCATTATTTTCAAATACGCCTGACCTCAATTCATTAGCCACTAAAACTTCCCCTCCATTCAATAGATCTTTACTGAACAGTTGCTCCATAGGGGCTTCTGCGTACGTCTTGTAATCCAAAAATTCCTTTTTTATCCCCGGTAGTTGTTTGCTTAGATCTTTTTTAGATACAAAAATGGATTCAACTCCTCCCTTATGGTAAGTTAAAATAGGGTCTTGCTGACCGTTATCATCAAAATCATTTAGATACATCCTCAAGGGAGCCTCATGCGTAGCTTGCAACTTGGAATTTAGTCCCAAATTTCCCGCCAATAAATCTAAGTCTCCATCTTGATCATAATCCAGTGCTTCGACCGTTTGCCACCATCCTTGATCCTCAGATATACTCACCGGTGAAGCCAACAATCCCCCTGTTGAGAAACAAATTTTTATAGGCTGCCACATGGCAGCAAGGATCAAATCTTTTTCTCCATTGTTATCAATATCAGCCCAAAGTGCATCTTTAATCATGCCCCCTTCTAAAAAATTAGCATCTCCTATTTTAGTGACCTCAAATTTTTGGCCTGCTTTATTTAATAGCAAATGACTTTTTGGACTCCTTCCATAATGCCATGGAACCGCTACTCTACCTATAAAAATATCTAAAAATCCATCATTATTTACATCATGAACGGCCACAACGGAGCCGGTCTCATACAGATTTGGCAACATACCATTCGCCTTCTCAAAAGAACCTTTGCCATCATTTAAATAAATCCTTGATAATTCATTGGGGGAATTTTTATCAAACTCATTTCCCCCAGTAACCACCAAAAGATCGAGGTCACCATCGTTTTCTACATCAAAAAAGGCAGCATCTACATCCTCCAATATTTTGTCCTCCTCAAATGTTATCGCCAATTTAAATCCCGACGCTCGCTGCAGATACAAATGGGCAGGCTGACCTCTTGCTCCACCAATAAAAAAATCGTCTTGTCCATCCCCATTGACATCTCCAACACAAATCGCAGGGCCTTCTTGACTGTTCATGTGTGGAATTAATGGCTCTCGATTGAATTCAACAAATCTGTTTTCCTGATGTTTATAATCTATACCCAATGAAGTTGTCACTTCTTGAAATATCTTTTTCTTCACATGAGGCTTTGACTGTTTTTTTTCGGGCTGCTTTTTTGCGGGCATCCATAACTTCAAAAATTGATTTGCTTGGATGGCCCCTTGTCGCTCCACAGACCCATTGGGCCATTCAATCAGCAAAGAATCAATCTGATTGGAAACTCCCAATCCCATGATGATCTCATTGGTTGTGCTTGACTGAAAACCTCGAACAGAAAACAATTCATACATTTGGATCTGCTCACCCACAAAGGCAGTCACCCGCGTACCAAACACAGGGGCTCCCTCTGCACCAAAAAATCGAAGTTTGAGGAAATTCGAGCCCTCATGATCCACGCCTGCACGAAGGCTTAGATTTTCTAATATATCGGCTTCCTCATTCAGATTATTCAATACCAAATCAAGATCCCCATCATTATCTAAATCCGCATAAGCAGCTCCATTGGTGATTTGAGCGTCCGCATTTGACCAACTTTCTGTTACATTTTCGAAGGTTAAATCTTGATTATTTGAAAAAAAATAATTTTTTACCTTTCCAAGCGGCATTTCTGAAACGAAAGCAGCATCAGATAAATTTGGATTATTTCGCACCTTATCACCTGAAATAAAATCAATATAATCTAAGTCATTGGGCCTTCTGGCGATTCCGTTTGATATGAAAATATCTTTCCATCCGTCATTATTGAAATCTGCAAATAATGGACCCCAACTCCAATCAGTTGCGTAAATGCCTGCAAGCATGGCTACATCAGAAAATTTTCCCCCTCTATTGAGCATCAACGTATTTCGACTGTATTGATTCATATAACCAAATTGTAATTTCATACGAAATATCTCATAGGGATCTTCCCCGACAGAACGTTTCCGAACTACCTCATCTTCTGGAAGCATGTCCAATGTAATGATATCTACCCAACCATCATTGTTATAATCGGCAATGTCATTACCCATAGAAAAGCGACTGCTATGATGTGCCATATCAGTAAGCCGCTCCGTAAACGTTTTATCTCCGTTATTTATATAGAGGTAATCATTTTCGCTAAAATCATTTGAAATATAAAGATCTGTAAATCCATCTTCATTAAAATCTGAAAGTCCAATACCCAATCCATAACCTATTTGTGAAGAATAAATACCGGTGGTACTTGTGATGTCTTCAAAATACCCTCCGATGTTTTCAAATATTCGATCTCCAGACAGCTGATCCACATCAAGCCTCAGATCTGCACGTCCATGACTCTTTTGTGTATGGACCGCATGATTCAATAAATAAAGATCTAAATCTCCATCTTTATCCATATCAAAAAAAGAAGATTGGGTAGAAAACCCACTAAAATCTAATCCATACTTCACCGAACTTTCGGTAAAAGTCAAATCTCCGTTATTTAGGTACAACTCATTATGCCCCTCGAGTTCCTTATATCCACTGACCCGGCATACGTAAAGGTCGAGCAGGTTGTCCCCATTAACATCGACCATGTTGATTCCAGTCTTCCATTTACCCAGACTAGCGACGCCCGCACTTTCAGTGATGTCTTCAAATGAAAAAGACCCTTTATTCAGGTATAACTTATTAGACCCCTCATTTGAGCTGAAATAAATATCAAATAAGCCATCATTGTTGATGTCTCCGATGGAGACCCCACCCCCATTATAATAGTAGAGATAATCAATGATATTAAAGTCTTCTTGATGCTCAAGTTTATTGACAAACGAAATATGGGACTGTGCCGAGGGCACTTCTAAAAACTTATAATCCCCCTCTTTTTTCTTCATGCATGAAGCAAGAAGTACAAGTATTGAACATCCTATAGATGCGATCTGTTTCAATCCTTTTTGATTTGAACTTGGGGTTGGTAGGCCTGTATTTGAGCGTTGTTGTTCGCTACCAGTAGCATTTTCCCCTTCTGAGTGTCAATAAAAGATAAGTTTCTAACGCTTCCATCAAGTATGATTCCAGATGCCGCTTGTCCTTTAATCACAAATTGTCCCGCACCGTCTCCAATCAACAACGTCCCATAGCTTGCGTCATACTGACCCATTTCTGGTTTAACGTCGTACAAATTCCCTCCAAATAAAATATCTGAATAACCATCAAAATTAAAATCAGCCACCTCAACTGTATAGACACATGAATATTGTACTTCATCAGGTAGATCCATTTTTTCAAATTCCATCAACCCTCTATTCAGGAATATGGTGGAAGCCAGATGGCTCGCAGTCAAATCCAACGCTCCATTTAATCCTTTAGGACCGAATATATCTGTGATTTCCTGATCTTTATAACTATCGTATTTTAAATATTTCTTCTTAATACCAGGGATTTGCATGGATAAGTCGTGTCGAAGTGACAAGGGAAATAATTTATCTCCCTCATATTGACATATAATTTGTTCAATGGTACCATTGCGATCAAAGTCTTTTACCAGCATGTGCAGGGGCCTTTCTTCTGATGCTTTGAAGCGTGAATTCAATCCATGATTTCCCAATATTAAATCTAACCTTCCATCTCCATTGAGATCTTCTATCTCCAAGACATTCCACCATCCATTGGATTGGGGCATCAAATCTATCCTGTTGTATCTACCTTGGTCGTTGATGAAAAAAGCAATAGGCATCCATTCTCCGACCACAATCAAATCAAGATCTTTGTCATTGTCAATGTCTGCCCATTTGGCATCTGTGATCATGCCTATTTCTTTCAAGTCAGGTGCTATGTCATTGGATACATTGGTATAATTCCCTTTACCATCATTATTTAAAATATAGCCATTACGCGGGAATCCGTAGGCCTCAGGTTGCAAACGACCTCCAACAAACAAATCTATATCTCCATCCTCATCATAATCCGCTGGAATCACTACAGAGGTGCTTTCGAACTTATTTATAGGTAATATTTGCTTTGCTTTGGTAAAATTAAAATCATGATCTGAAAAATACAGTCGATCTCCTAACTGTGGTGCCCCCAACTGAAAGTCACTGCCTCCACTAACTACGTAAAGATCCATAGAACCATCTCCATTGGCATCGAAAAAGGCACAATCAACATCTTCTGAACTCTTATCCTTAGCAAAAGTATCCAGAGCAATACGATCAAATGTTCCTGAAATATTTTGTAGGGCTAAATATCCTATTTGATCTTTCGCTCCCCCAATATATACATCATCCAGCCCATCATTGTTAATATCTGCAGTACACAAACAAGGACCTTGAGTAGAAATCATTTGAAACGTTAATCGATCACGATCAAAATCTACAAAAGTGTTTTCAGTATGCTTATAATCAGCTAATACTTTAGGATTTTGCACAAAATCAGGCGTTCGTTTTTTATTTTTTTCTAGCTTGGATACTGCTGTAGATGCTGATATCCAAAGGTCTTGATCTACCTCGGTACTTCCCAGTAGGCTGGTCTTGCCCAAAGGCCAATTAATCCTAATAGAATCTACTTGGGTCACATTGCCTAAACCAATTAAAGGTCGATGGTCAACCGTAGACTCAAAACCACGTGTAGGAAGATGCTCCAAATAATATTTATTTTTTCCCTCATAAACTGTAATATTAGTCCCCAAAGCTTGGGTATTTTTTCCTTCCCCTTGTAAGTTAAACCGCAAGTAATGGTGGTCAGGATACATCAGATTTGATTGATTTTCGTACAAAAAGAAAGGCATATTGGTATTGTTGACCACTAGGTCTAAATCTCCATCATTGTCTAAATCTCCATAAGCTGAGCCACTTGAAAAACTGGGGGTTGCCAAACCGAGTTCAGAAGCGTGATTTTCAAAAGTTAAATTCTTGTTGTTGAGATAGGCATGATTGGAAATCGGTACGCTTGGAATGTAATCAATAAGCATTTTATAGTCCACTTTGCCACTCGAGGTTATTTTCTTTGAAACTTCGTCTTCAGTAATGTACCTCAAAAAATCTTGATTGGTCAAATCTTGATAAATCCCATTGGCAATAAAAATATCTTTGAATCCATCATTTTGAAAATCAAAAATAAGTGCGCCCCAACTCCAATCTGAAGCTTCCACCCCTGCGTATCTTCCAATTTCACTGAAAGATCCATCTCCTTTATTTAATTGCAATGTATTCCTGGTAAACTGATGGCCGTAACCATTTTGTAATGAATATTGAAATCGATCCCAACTGTCGAAAGTAGTTACTGTTTTGATACGTTCGTTGTTGTCTGGAAGCATATCCGTCACAAATACTTCCGGATAACCATCGTTGTTTAAGTCTGCTAAATCTGCTCCCATTGATGCCGCACTGGTACTCTTAATCCTATCCTCAAGTACTTCTTTGAATGTTCCGTTTCGATTATTGATATAAAGGTAATCTCGCTCAAAAAAATCATTGGAAACATAAATATCTAACCAGCCATCTCGATCCACGTCACCCACAGTAACTCCTAATCCAAAGCCGATAAGACTCCCATAGATATTGGCCTCTTCGCTGACATCTGTGAAATGATTCTCCTCATTTCTATATAATTTATCTCCACCCACTTGATCTCGATTTGGTCGTTCGTTGCGCATCAGATTAAAACTCCCGATCGCCTGATAAGAATTATTAAGTAAGTACATGTCAACATCCCCATCTTGATCGTAATCAAAAAAAGCTGCATGCGTCGAAAACCCTTTATCATCTAATCCAAAGCCTGCTGCATTTTCGGAAAAGGTTCCGTCTCTATTATTAATGAATAGTTCGTTTTGCTTGTTGTCCCCTTTAATATCACCGGAATTGCATACATAGATATCAAGCCATCCATCCCCGTCGATGTCTACGACACTTACCCCTGTACTCCAAGCACGTGTGCCTGCGACTCCAGCGGTTTTGGTAATGTCTGTGAAATTTAAATTTCCATTGTTTTGATAGAGCCGATTGCTCGACAGATTTGATATTAAATAAATATCACTCAAGCTGTCGTTATTGAAATCCGCAATGGCTACACCTCCTCCGTTGTAGAAATTACGGTATCTAAAAATATTAAATTCCTGATCAAAGATTAAATCATTAGAAAAGTCTATTCCGGAAACATTTGCTGGGACTATCTTAAAAACATGGTTCTTTTTATCCGTTGAACATCCAAAAATGAGAACCATCAGGGCAAAAATAAAAAGTTGATTTAGCCTCATCAAATATCAAAATTTAAAGGATACTTTGTCAAGTCAGTGAAATATGCCGCTATTAACCTATCATCTTTAATATGTAGATCTATTTGACGATTTCCATCAATTTTATAGTAATGTATTCCTTTTGACCCTTTTACCTTTATAAATGAATTTCCACCATACCATCTTTCAAGAATCGTCGGTAATACTTTAATAAGATCATCCGACTGCAAATCTTTATTCCAAGGTGCCCAAGCATAATAACCAAATGAACATTTATATTTATTGGTCTTATTATTTTGAAATTCTGGATAAAAATTAAATGCAATTTTTTTATTTGATCCGTCCTCAAACACATACATTACAGACATATTTTCCGTACCATGGGTGACAATTCCTTGTCGATTAATCTTCCAACAATGATCAAAAAATTCTTTTCGCTCCATACCAAATCTCAGACCGAGAAACAACGAATCATTGATGACTCCGCTCTTCAATTCACGTTGTGCTAGAGCTACTAAATCAGTATCTGACTTGCATCCTAAAAGGGCAATCAATATTATCAATATAATACAATTAATTAGCTTCATTTTTTAAAAAAAATTTTATTTTTCCCATTATTAATTCCAAAAACGAGGGCTTGTTTATCTTTAATATATAAACTTTCAATACTGCGCACCTCTTCCGAAATACTTATTCCAGTTTTACTATTCATCACAAACTTAAATGAGTCTGATCCATTCCCCATACCCAAAGCCGTATGTCCCCCCATATTACTGCCAATTTCTGGTTTTGAACGTAAAAAATTCCCCACAGCAATTACATCTAAATGTTGATCAGAATTAAAATCATCCACAAGAAAATCATAAATGGGGAATAACTGAAAGTTAAAAGGTAAATCAACCCTAACATATTCTTGATCGGGATCATTCATCCAAAGAAAAGATTTCAACTCATTAACTTTAAGATGGTATCCCCCTCTAGTTATTTTTTCTCCAAAAATTTCTTGCAAAGTAGCCTCCTTAAAGTCAAAAAATTTCAAATACCTTTTCTTAATGTAAGGTAACTGCATTGTTAAATCTTTTAATTGAACAAACGGATATTCCTCTCCATCTTGAAACATAGATGCAATCAAATCAATAGACCCATTTTGATCAAAATCATTTACTAATAGACCTAAAGGTTGAGCATTCGAAGCATGAAATCTTGTATTAGTCCCATGATTTCCAAAAATTAAATCAGGATAACCATCCTCATTGAAATCTCCTTTAGCAACTGTATTGTATAAACCTGTCAAATTATCAAGTTCGAATTTTTCGGTAATCTCCTCAAATAATCTACCATCATATCTAAAGACTTTGGGTGTCATCCAATGACCTACTACAATGAGTTCCTCACTCCCATTTTGATCTAAATCTGCACTGATAGCATCAGTTATCATACCTAATTTTAAGAAACTCGGGGCCACTTCTCTAGTAATATTCACATAATTCCCAAAGCCATCATTTTTTAGAATATATGAGTTTGTGGGAACGCCATAGTAACCTGGTCGTTGGCGACCGCCAACGAATAAGTCAAAATCTCCATCTTCATCAAAATCCATTGGAAGGACTACACTGTTAGATTCAAAGCCTTTATTTGGTAATTTTTGATAACTATCTTTAAAAGCTCCGCGACCATCTCCAAAGAACAAATGATCCAGTAAACCCAGTGCATACACATCAAACTCACTACTCCCTGAAGCGACGTATAGATCCAAATGACCATCTCCATTGGCATCAAAAAAAGCACAAGAGAGGTCCTCTGAAGATATCGCTTGATCAAAAGGTTTATTTATTTTTTGAAAACCCGCTTCATCTTGAATAAATAAGGCACCTGATTGACCTGAAGCCCCCCCCACATAGAGGTCATCCCTACCGTCATGATTGACATCTGCTTTGCATTGGCACGGACCCTCACTTGAATTCATTTGAAATAACAAACGATCTTTGTCAAAATCAACATAAGGCTGTTCTTTGTGCGTAAAACTCAATAGGTCTGTCTGCTCTTTGAAAATTGTACTTTTTGTATCCTTGCACTCAGTCATCTTTTGTCCTTCTTTCTGATCGAAGGATAGCCTTTCGTTGACGGGAACATCATAAAGAAGGGTTGAATACCCATCTGGCCAAATTATTTCGAGGGAATCTGGCTTGTCGGTCCCTAATCCAAATAAAATTTTGGTATCCACCGTAGATTCAAAACCTCGAAAGGGATTTAATTCCTGGTAAAAAATCTGTCCTCCCGCATATACTTTGATTTTTGAACCTATCGCTTGTGAATTTTGGCCCACTCCCTTGAGTTGAATCGTGAGATGGTTTTGGAGATTGTCCAGCTCTTGAGAGTTGTTTTGATAAATCCAGGAAGGCATGTTTACATTGTTGACCACCAAATCTAAATCGCCATCATTATCTAAGTCACCATAAGCTGCGCCACTTGAAAAAGTGAGATCGGTAAGTCCCCACGCTCCTGCCTTATTTTCAAAAGTATTTTCTCCCCCATTATGAAATGCATAATTGGCCAAAGGCTCAGAGGGCATTAAATCAATCATGCTCTTGATGGCATCTTTTTCATTTTTAATGATGTTTTTTATTTGACCGGGTTGAGACATGAAATTGACGTAATCTAGATCCAAAAGGTCCTTGTAAATACCATTGGCGACAAAAATGTCTTTATATCCATCATTGTCCATATCAAAAATCAGCGCGCCCCAACTCCAATCAGTTGCTTCTACTCCTGCATATCTACCAATTTCAGAAAAGGTATTATTGCCATTGTTTAGTTGGAGAACATTTCTTCCAAATTGGTTGGCATATCCATTTTCCACCATAAGCTGATGCTTGTCCCAACTTTGAAAAATAGCTTTTGAAACTAATCTTTCATGCTGTTCGGGCAGCATCTCAGTAACAAAAATTTCACTTAAGCCATCGTTATTTATATCAGCAAAATCTGCTCCCATAGAACCCAAGGACATTTCTTGAATATATTGCTCTATTGATTCAGTGAACCCTCCTTTTTGATCATTGATATATAAGTAATCTCTTTCAAAAAAGTCATTAGACACATAAATGTCTGGCCAATGGTCTCTATTAATGTCCCCGATAGTCACTCCGAGACCAAATCCTATATCACTGGCATATATACCCGCTTCAGTCGTAACATCAGAGAAGTAACCTGAATCATTCCGTAACAACTTATTTCCTCCCAAGGAGTCCGGTAGATTCCGCTGATCTTTAATCATATCATATCCTCCGACAGATTTAATTGAATTGTTCAATAAATAACAATCCAAATCCCCATCCTTATCAAAATCGAAAAAGGCAGCGTGACTGGAAAGCCCCTCATTATCTAATCCATATTGAACAGATTGCTCTTTAAAGGTCATATCTCCGTTATTGATAAACAGCTCATTATGCCGCTTATCCCCTCCTGGGGGTCCTGATTTACAAACATAAATATCGAGAAGTCCATCTCCGTTGATGTCTACCATGCTGACTCCTGCACTCCATACATTTATACTTTGTAATCCTGCCTTTTCAGTAATATCCTCAAACTTCATACCGCCTCTATTAAGATATAATTTGTTAGAGACCATATTGCCGCAAAAGAAGATATCTGCAAGCCCATCATTATTAATATCTCCGATACCTACCCCTCCTCCATTAAAAAAATTTTTATACGTATAAGGATTTAGCTGTTCAGTATAGAACAGTTCATTATTAAAATCTATACCAGATTCAACCGAAGACAATAACTGAAATCTTGATTTCAAAGGTTTTGAACATGCCAAAGTAAATGCTAATAGAACGAGGCCAGTAATTCGCATGTAATATTTGGGATAAAAACACGATAAAAATAAAAAAGCAAGTGATTAGAAACACTTGCTTTTTTATAAAATTTAAATTTAACTATTAGTACCCAGGATTCTGAGTCAAGCTAGAGTTAACATCAATTTGAGGCTGTGGGATAGGAAATACATTATATTTAGCATCAGATGACTCTTTGGCCCACCAGGCTGCACCCTCTGTAAACTTGCCAAAACGAATCAAATCTTGTCTTCTGCTCAATTCAGCAAACATTTCACGACCCCTTTCTGCCAATAAATTCTCATCAGTAAGTACAGTGAACGCTGTAACTCCGGCACGAGCTCTTATCTCATTGACTTCAGCCAATGCTGCTGCTGAATTACCGAGTCTATGGTTGGCTTCTGCCCTTACTAACTTCATATCTCCCCAACGGAAAACTACGAAATCATTAGACATATTGGCCGTACCTCCCTGCTCATATGCATACTTACCAATCCTAGCACCGGCTTGTCGGTGACCATTGGGCTGAATTTCATTGATCGCTGGAGTAAAGTTGAGTCCTGTACCATCTGGATCATCCGCATCAAATGCTGGATCTTCAGCAATTGTACCGGCAGGTGTTAATTGTGGCCCTACCAAGAAATTGCTTATCCTTAAATCATTGGTTCCTCGACCGTTTGGAGTTTTTAGGTCTCCGGCAGGGTCAAACTCTGCAAGTCCGCGCCATTGAGCAACGACAGGTCCTGGATTATTTACAGTATCAATATAAGAATTGTAAAACTCCTCTACTGTAGAATAGCCATTCCATGGCTGTTCTGTTAATTCAAAGACATTAGCACTTGGATAAGCCAAGGTCATCATGACCCAATTAAATCCTCCTGCAAAAACCTTATCATAAGGCACGACAAATATATTTTCTGTCGACCCTGAATTTTCTATTGAAAAATTACTTTTGTAATCTCCTGCCAATGAATAAGAACCGAAGGCCTCTATTGCATCAACAGCGGCTTTTGCCTCAGTCCACTTGGGTGTCCCCGTATAAACTTCTGCATTCAGATACAATTTTGCTAAAGCGGCATAGGCCGTTGCTTGATTTACTCTGGCATAGGCATTTCCTCCTACTTGAGCATCTAAAGTTGTAACAACTTCAGTCAATTCGCTGGCAACAAAATTATAAACAGCCGTACGACCTGTTTGAAAGTTTGCATCATTCTTAGGCACATCATCTGAAAATCCGACAACCAAAGGTATATTACCAAAGGCATCCATAGCCCACATATAGAATATAGCACGTATAGCACGTAGTTCGTTAACATATGCTGCCGAATTTTCGCTTTCTAGCGCCCCAAATTGAGCAATCAACCTATTACAAGTATTGATACCTCCATACAAGAATCCCCAAGTATTGTTAAAGAATCCATTATCCGGCGTCCAAGTGTGATCATGTAATGCAAGTAGAATACCTCCATCGTACCAGTCACCTCCTTTATGGGTAACTACAAGTTCATCAGATGAAAGCTCATTTGATGACCACAAATTTGAGTGATTTCCTATGCCATAAAATGACGAATAGGCACCTCCTAAGGCTGAAATAAATTCATCATCCGTCTGGAAGAAGTTCTCATCAGTTACATCACTATATAATTCTTCCTCTAAATCTGTACATGCTGGGGCGAAGAAAAGCAACCCTAATAGCATTACGTAAAACTTTTTATCTAATATATTTTTCATGTTTCTATTCATGTTTCAATTAAAAACCAATATTAATACCTGCCGAAACAGTTCGTGTTGTGAAGTAGGTATTTCTTCTTTCTATACCTGGCGCAAGCGCATTGTTACCCTCAATATCAATGTAACGAACTTCCGGATCAATCCCTGAGTATCCAGTCAAAACGAAAGCATTTTGAATAGACAAGAAAATTCTCATATTTCTGAATCCAACATTATTATCTCCAATCGGCAAGGTATAACCCAGCGTGGCATTGTCCAACTTAATGAAATCTCCGGCTTCAACATGCGTATCATTGACAAGAGCACCCTTAAGTTCAGGATCTAAGCCAGGACCTTTAACAATATTCCAATTCGCAATTTCTGTACCCCCATAATTTTCGTAGAATCCTCTGTAAGAGTTAAGAATATCATGTCCAAAAGCTCCTCTAAAAAAGATGTTCAAATCAAAATTGCCAAAACTTAGACTATTGTTCCAACCCACAGTAAAATCAGGTAGACCATTACCTGCCAATGCTCTATCCTCATTACAAGCACAATCCACACCGTCTCCATTGAGATCTTTCATTAGCGGCGAGCCGGTGGCCGGATCAGGTTTGTCGTAGACGGGCAACCAAATCTGTCCTAACTCTTCACCAACAACTACTCTAGACAATCGCGTGGCACTTTGTCCCGGTGCTCCCATGGCTCCTTGATACAATGGAGAAACTTCCAACTTATCTATAATAGTTTTGAAAGTCGCAAAGTT
>Ga0075447_10000913_pt1 | contig 14209 bp, 13 predicted proteins | sample CoawatmetaG10DNA_FD_72352 | JGI IMG/M metagenome (GOLD analysis project Ga0075447, IMG submission 72352) | Marine microbial communities from the West Antarctic Peninsula - Coastal water metaG104-DNA | ecosystem: Environmental > Aquatic > Marine > Coastal | place: Atlantic Ocean: West Antarctic...
GAAAAAATATTTACCAACTCATAATTAGGCATTAAAATTTCACAAGTAATTTCTTTATTTATTTTAGCTAAGCTAAAACTTAGGAGCTCAGCCTCACTACAGGGAATTATTAAATCAATTTTATTTATTTTTACTATTCTATTTATTTCAATAATGTAATCTAAACTATCACCTTTTGGGACCTTAAAAACATCTTGAATTAATGCTTTTGCAGGCCATAAGTCACCTGACTCACAGCCAAAAATATTTATTTCTGGAAAAGAATCCTCTAAAACTCCAGTCACAGCTTCAGCAAGATCACCATTTGAGGCAGTTATTAAGATATTTTTTGGCATCATATTTACTTATTTACTTCTTGTTAAGACTTCTTGAAGATATACATTCTCACCATCGTATTTTTTGCATGCTTGAATAACATCATCATAATTATAACTTTCTCGCATCATTTTAATTTTATTTTCACTAGTATCCCAGATAGACCAACATGCTCCAGGAGCTCTATCACGAGGTTGTCCAACAGAACCAGGATTTGCAATGATAATATTTGAATCCTGCCAAATAATGGGATAATGAGTATGGCCATAAAAAACTAAATCATATCCCGTCTCTTTAACTCGATTAAATACCTCATCTTTAGCATCAGGATAAATATAGTAATCACTATCCCATGGAGATCCATGGCACATTAAAACTGAATAACCCTCTATTGAAAGTTCTAAAGTTTGAGGCAGAGCATTGAGCCAGTCTAGTTGTTTTTTTGAAAGTGCATTTAATGCCATGCTAGCTCCACTTCCATATTTTTTTATATAATCTTTAGAAGAGCTTAACTTTGAAGAATTCCTTAACGTTCTGTCATGATTACCAGTTATACATTCTACTGAATTTTGAATAAGAAGCTGGATACATTCTGAAGGCCAGTAGTAATAACTTACTATATCTCCCATACATAACCACCGATCGATGCTTCTAGCTTTTTCAGATTTGAAAACAGCCTCCAATGCAGGTAAATTTGCATGAATATCTGAAATTAATCCAATCTTCATAACTTAGAAAAAATATTTAAAAAACTAGGCATATTTACTTTTAATTTCATTTAGAGAATGAATAAATGATTGGCACTTTGGAAAAACATTTGAGGTTTTCACTACAATACTTTTAGATTCACCCCCTTTTTCAAGAGTCAACTTTGCACCATCTAGTATTGTTTCACAAATAGCCTCTAACATTTTTCTAATTGAAATAGCTTCACTACCTCCAAGAAGATGTGTGCCTTGAATTTTTTCTTCTGCACATAATCTTATAACTTTTACAAGATCATTAACAAAAATATAATTTCTCTTAGCAGAGCCATTACCTTTTAATATTGGAACTACGGCATTATCTATACTAGAAGTAATTGCTTTATTTAATCCAAGATGATTTGGACCATTATATCCATAGATTCCAGCTATTCTAAGAATGGTATGGCTTATATCTTCTGATTTAATGATATTTTCTGCAATTAATTTAGCTTTTCCATACTCATTATTTGGCTTAGGCAATGAAAAATTATCTATGTATTCAATATTGCCATAAACTATTATTCCTGAAGTAAAAATTAAGTGGGATGACCATTTTTTTGCTAATTGAGATAAATAAGATGTGAGTACAGAAGAAGTTGGCAAGAAACAAGATGGGCTAGCATTAGATGAAAAATCTACTTTACTTGCCAAATGAATTATCACCTCACTTTTTGGAAGTAAAGATAATTTATCAAAGCAGTTTTCTTCAATCAAATCAATAATGCATTCATTTGGAAGTCCGCAGGGTTTTCTTACCAAAGGAATTACCTCCCAGCCATTAGAAATAAAATCTTCTACTGCTGCTCGACCAGTAAACCCTGAGGCACCAGAAATAATAACTCTCTTAGTCAAAATTCTATATCAACTAGAGTTCTAAGAAGTAAAGAAAAAAATTTCTGCTTAGTTCTGATTAATTTATTTTGATTTGATTCCATAGAAAATTTTTGGTAATGATATTTAAATCAGATACTGAATTTATAGCTACTCATTATATAATATATTCGTATTTGTTAAAATATCAAATAATTTAAATCAAAAGATAGGAATATATGATTAAACAATGTCTATTCCTGCAGTAGCTTATGGGACTCTTTTTTTACCTATATCTAAAGCATTTTCTAAAGAAATTCATCTAATGAAAGTGAATAGTTACATTTATTAATTAAAGGTTAATTATGAAAAAACTAAAAAATCAAACTTACATTATTGCAGAGGCTGCTCAGGGTTATGAGGGAAGTGTTGATATTGCTAAATTATTGATAAAAGCAGCTCATGCAGCAAAAGCAGATGCAGTTAAATTTCAAGTTGTATACGCAGATGGTGTGTGTGAAAAAAACTATGAACATTACGACTTATACAAACAACTTGAATTAACTCAAGAAGAATGGCAGGAAGTGAGAGATTTTGCAAAGCAGTATGAATTAGATTTTATTGTTGATGTTTCCAGCAATATATCATTCAATATCATTAAAAATATTAATGTGGACGGAGTAAAGCTTCATTCTACTAATTTCTTTAATAATGAGTTAATTGAAAATATGCTGAGTTTAGATAAGAAATTTTACCTATCTGTTGGAGGTATTAAAAATAATGAAATAATAGATTTTATTGCAAGATATAAGCTTACTTCTGCTAACACAGTAATTTTATTTGGATTCCAAGCAGAGCCTACTCCAATAGAGTCAAACAACTTACTGAGAATCGATTCACTTAAAGAATTGACAGGTCTGGAAATAGGATTTATGGATCACTCCGAAGCAGGTGGTTTGTATGATACTTCTTTGTCAGTCCTTGCTTTAGGAATGGGTGTAAATATTTTTGAGAAACATATTACCTTGGATAGGGAGCTAAAAATTGAGGACTATATTTCTGCTCTAACACCAGGAGAGTTTTACAGATATACTCAAACAATTAAAAATTTACCCCAAGCATTAGGTTCAGGAAACTTAGAACTAAATGAAAACGAATTAATCTATAGGCATAAAGTATTGAAAAAAGTTGTTGCTACAAAAAATCTTTACAAAGGAGATATTATTACTTTAGCAGATATCAAACTATCTAGACCAGAAAAACCTGGTGGGCATTACAAATTATCAGACATAATAAATAAAAAAGTGAAAAAAAATATTCTGACGGGAAACTTTATTAGAATTGAGGATGTCTCTTGAGAATAGAAAAAAAACTAGTAGTAGCATTAGCCTGCCGAAATACAGGGAAAAGATTGTATGGGAAACCACTTCAAAACTTAGATATCAAGAATGGTATCTCAATATTGGATAATATTATTAGTTGTTTAAAAAATATTCAAGCAATAGACTCAATTGTATTAGGTGTGGCCGAGGGTTCTGAAAATGATGCCTTTGTTGAATATGCAAGTATAAATCAAATTGGATGTATCCGTGGGGATGAGAATGATGTCTTAAGTCGTTTAATAAAGTGTGGAGATTTGGACAAAGCAACTGATATTTTTCGTATAACTAGTGAATCACCTTATCCATATTTTGATTTAATTGATGAAGCTTGGTTAAAACATCTACAAAATAATAATGATGCAACTTTTCTTGACGATGTAATTGATGGCTGTGGTTTTCAGATATTATCACTAAATGCCTTAAAAAAATCTCACAAAGAAGGTGAAAAAAGGCATCGATCTGAACTTTGTGGGTTATATATTAGGGAAAATAAAGATAAGTTCAAGATTCAATATATTACCCCCCCAGAACAACTTCTAAGAAAAGATATTAGGTTAACAGTAGATTATCCTGAGGATCTAATAGTTTGTAGAGCAGTATATGAGCATTTTAAAGAATTTGCACCAAATATTCCATTGCTAAATGTTGTAAATTTCCTGGATAAAAATAAGCAATTAATAAAACTTACTTCTTCTTTTTGTGAGAAGGGGTATCAAACTATGTACCAGTAACTTTTGGAAAAAACTACTATCACATTACAAACAGAATAATTTAATTATTCACCGCCTGATACTTTTCTTTTTGAAGTTTTTGAGATAACTCATAATTTATTAAAAAAAACTTGAAACTGTCCTGCAAGATTTAATGAAATTCTTTTTTGGGCTTCAATTGTAGAGGCACCAATATGCGGAGTCACAATAACTTTTGGATGATTTAATAACTCATGCTGATAAGAATGATCTGTTGGGTTTAAATCAAATGGAGGCTCTGGATCTAAGACATCTAATGAAGCAGCAGAAATCTTACCATTGTTAATAAACTCAATTAAGGCATCCTGATCAACAAGCTCAGCTCGAGAACAATTAATTAGTAACAAACCTTTCTTTACTTTTTGAAATTGCTTTTTGCCCAACATATGATAATTTTCTCTGGTTAGTTTGGCATGCAGACTAAGAATATCAACTTTAGATAACAAGTCATTAAGCGATTCAACGCAAATACCCCCATGAGAGATGAATTTAGCTTTATCTTTTTGGTATGGATCAAAACCAAGCACTTTACAACCAAATGCTCTTAATCTCTCTGTTAGAAGTGTTCCAACATTACCTAACCCAATAAGGCCAACTGTCATATTTTGTAACTCCCTTCCTTCCATAAGGTGACGCCGAAAGTCATTCTCTTCAATAAGTTTTGTGACCTCAGGAATTCTTCGACATAATGTAAGTATTTGAAGAATAGTGAATTCTGCTGCAGAAACACTATTGCCTGTTGGAACTGTAAAAACCCTTATATTTCTATTTTTAGCCTCAATAATGTTAATATTATCTGTTCCAGTTCCTGCCCTTCCAACTACTCTTAAGAGTGGTGACCGATCTAATAATTCTTTATCAACTTGAACCACACTTTTTATAACTATCGCATCTGACTCTGAAGATAGCTTCAAACAATTTTCTCTTTCAATACCATATGCAAACCTGACGTCTGCAAATTCAGACATCAACTCAATACCACTATTATGGATTGCCTCAAAGATAGTTATAATTGGTTTCATTTTGTTATTGTTATCAATGATTTATAAGGAATAACTCTTTTATTAACTGGTAATTCTAAATCCTCTATTGGCTCTCCTTTTGCAAGAGATATAAGATCATCTAACATAGGTAATCCAGCTGCAATAGTAACCGCAATACTCCCGCTCTGCCGAGGATTTAACTCTAAAACACAAGGATTACCTTTAGAATCAAACATAACATCACAGTCATATAACCAAGAAAGTTGAAAAAGTTCAATTAATTTTTTTCCAAGGTTAGTCAATGATTTATCTTCAATAATTATATGCCCATCATTTGGCACCGCAGAATTAACTCTTTTTCTTGCAACTATTCTTTTAGCATTCCCATTCCAAGCCAAAAGATCGATATCAATTACAGGCTCAATCAATCTCTCCATAACAACTAAAGGAAGCTCATCCTTTAGATTAATCATTAATTTATCAACAAATGTATCCAAATCAGAATGGACTTCTCTCTTATCATCAAAATATTTAACCCCCTCAAATAATGAGCTAATAATATATACACCTCTTCCACCTCTTGCAAGTGCTGGCTTTATAACCACTGAACCATGCTCTTTATACATTAGATCAACAATAGAATTTAAAGATTCATAATTGTTAATAATATGCGTTATAGGAACGTGTACACCCTTATTCTTCAAAAATTGATATGTCTCAGCCTTATTTGACAATATATTTATTATTTCTGAATCAACACAAGCCAACTGGCATCCATTTTTTTCAACTTTACTGCGAGAAGAGGACAACGCTATCGCTTCTTCATCTGAAGTTGGAATAATTAAATCAATGTTATATAATAGAATTAATTTTTGAATTATTGAGATATAGCTTGGATCACCTCCAAATGGAACAATAGAAAATTCATCACAAAAATATTGCCCTGAGGCTTCAATATTAGCATCAACTCCAATAACTTTAATATCATGCCTGGAATTTAACTTTAATTGTTGAATCATCTGTGGCGCAAGATCACCTCCAACGCATGTAATAAGAATTGTAAAAGTCAATCAATTTCCTCTATGGTTATTGGATCATCAATATTAAAATCTTTGTTGGCAATTAATCCAATTATATTATCAAAATATTTTGGCTCACTTCCACCTCTACCTGATAATGTTCTTTTTACACCAATATTTTGGACAGAAAAAGCATCACCTTTTGAGATATTTTTAATAACAACAATAGATCTTAAAAAAGAATTTCGCGTTTCTTTGAGTTCATAAGATAAAAGTTTTTCAGGCGATCCCATCATTATCTCTGCCAACCTTATTCGGTCAATCATTATTTTAAAATCTGCAGCATTTAAAGATATCTTATGATCAAAGCCCAACCTGGTAGGATCAAGTGAAAAATGCTTTTCTATTATTTTAGCACCTGCCCCAACTGAAAGAAATGCGGCATCTGTACCTAATGAATGGTCAGAAAAACCAACCTTACAATTATATTTACTCTTAAAAAATTGCAATGTTTTAAGATTTAGACTGTCAAAAGGTGCTGGATATAACGAAGTACATTGCAATAAAGAAATATCATTATTTCCCACAGATTTTGCTGTCTTAATAGCAAAATCTATTTCATCATGATTTGCCATTCCAGTTGATATTAATAACGGCCTACCAAGAGATGCAAGATAACGAACAACTGGGATATGAGTTAACAAACCTGAAGAAATTTTCCAACTTGAAGGGTTAAGTTTATCTACCCACTTTATAGTATCTATATCACCCGCAGTAGTCAATATATCTAGCCCTTTACTTTTTGCTAGTTTGAACATATCTGCAGTTTCTTCAGGAGATAACTCACTACTTTTAAATATATTGTAGCTCTCTGAATTTAATACGTAATTAGAATCTGCATTAATAGTTTGAAGCTTAATTGCATTAACTCCAAATTTAGCTGCCTCTTTAATCATTTTGGAGCATTTTGTGACGCTTCCTTCATGATTAATTCCAATCTCAGCAATTACATAAACTTGATTTGAATTATTTATTCTCATCATATATTTTTAATGATTACTTCTGAAGCTCTTAAAGCTCCCTTTCCATCAATTACACTTTTAGATATTTTACTCATCTTAGTTCTGATAATAACGCTTGATAATAATGAATTTAATGATTCTACTATCTTGTTTTGCTCTAAATCTTTATTTAAATAAAATGATATTGTTGCACCTAAAGATTGGGCCCATTCAGCTTGTTTTTTTTGATTATCCGAAACTACAAAGGTTATAGAAGGTTTGCCTAATGCCATTCTCTCTAATAAACTTACTCCTCCAGCACCTATTACCAAATCTGCTTTAGAGTACAAATCAAAAAGTCCATATAAATCCTCAAAGATTTCTATATTAAAATTATATTTTGCAATCTTTTTCTTAATATGATTTAAGTTTGGAGCTTTGGATCCGATTGCAATCTGAACTTTTCCTTTAAAATCTGTTTTTTCTAATGCATCTAATGCAACCTTAGTACAATTTTTTGAGTCATATAGACCAAAACTCATCAGAATAGTCTTAATGTTTGACGAGTTATAATTTTGCAGGGTATTTTGAGAATATTTATTGGAAAGTAAGGCATATTTTGGACCAGTCATAATAATTTGATTTATATTATTAGCCTTCCTTTCCTGAACATAAGAAGGTGAAATCACAAAATCAGAGAAACTAGGTGCATCTCCAAAATCATCAATAATAGCAAGCTTACCACACCTGTTTTTCCATTCAAAAATTTCCTCATTAGGCATACCATAGTAATCAATTAGAACCCCAACACATTTAGTCTGCTCTATTAAAGGCTTATCACTGTGGAATTTTAAAACTTCAGCAGTAAAGCCCTTTTTTTCAAGAATAGGAAGCCAGCTTTTTCCATCATTGTCTAGAATAAAGTGAACATCAATGTAATTTTTTAAAAAGAATGCTAATGATATTGAACGCATCATATGTCCACCCCCAGCTTGCGGACTCGAGCAAGCCCTAACTATCCATATTTTATTTTTTTTGGCCAATAGCTATATACTCATGCTCTTTGAAATCAAACAAACTATGTTGACTAGAGCCCAAATACAAAACATCAAAATAGGAATTTATAATATTACTAAAGTCTTTAATACTTTTAGGGCAGTAAGCAATTAAAGGGTTGGCTTTTTTATCTTTACCATAATATTTATATTGATTATTACCTAGGTCTTCCGAGTAAAAAACAAATTCACTTTCTATACCATTAATATCTGTATAAATTTTTCCACCAGGTTTTAATATTCTAGAGAACTCTTCTAGAAGTGATAGAATTGTTTCCTCATTAGATAATAAAGACAACACACTTGTGCAAACTATTACATCAAATTCTTCATTATCAAAAGGAAGCTCTTGAGCATCTATATTTATAGTTTTGGAAAAATGTAAAGCTTCAATATTATCAATTTTTTTTATCTTATTAGCTGTTTTTTCAACAGCGTAAGGAGAGGTATCTGAATAACAAACATCAACATTTTTTGACAACATAAAAATAGTGTTACAACCATAACCACAGCCATAATCTAAAACCTTTCTTCCAGTATTTTCCATCAAAAAATTAAAAGAACGCACCAACATTAAGTTAGGGTATGTTTTATCTGAAGTATCATTTTCATGCGATTTGATATAGTGTTCAACAACTTTAGGACTAGTAATTTTATTCATATTTCTAATATCCAGCTATTTTATTTACAATGTTTATTAAATTTTCACCATGAGAAAACCGAAGAATATTTTCTCTTACTAATAAACAACTTCGTCTACGATTAAACTCAGATAACCCAGCAATATGAGAAGTAATAACTACATTCTCATACTCTCTCAACTTGTGATTAGATGGCAAAGGCTCAGGATCAGTTACATCTAAACCAACTCCAGCTAAAATATTTTCTTCAAGCGCAAATGTTAAGGCCTCTATATCTACAGTCTCACCACGAGACACATTAATGAAATACGAGCCTTTTTTAAATTTTTTAACTAAGCTCTTATTTATAATTTTATTAGTTTTAAATGTATGAGGAGCTGACATAAAAATCATATCCGCATCATTCACTAATCTAGGAAGGTCCTCCAATTTCTCAACTTTTTTTAGAAAACTCAACATTGGCACATAATCATCATCAACACCCGTTACATCAACACCAAATGCAGCCAATCTTTCAGCTATGCCGAGACCTATTCCACCAACTCCAATAACTACTGCTTTTTTATTTAGTAATTCAATTGGTCTTGGCATATTTGAGCCGTATTCTAGCTTCAAAGTTCTTACAATATTTCTGGTTAGTGCTAGAAGCAAACCAAGAGCATGATCAGCACACTCAGTGCCTTGAATAATTTTTCCATTTGTGAAAACAATATCACTATTAATTAATCCATCTGTTAAGAAATGCTCAATACCAGCGCCTGGATTATGGACCCATTGAAGAGAGCCTCCTGAGGCTAAAATAATTTCATCATCAAAAATAGACCTAGGACATCCAATGATAGCATTGACACCTTTTATTTTTGATAAGATTGAATCACGATTATCTTCAACTTTAATAATATTACAATCGGAAATGTCAATTATATATTCATCATATAAATTCGGTAAAGTCTCAGGAACCACTAAAAGTACATTAACTTTATTATTAGTTTTATTTTTTAGAGAAGTATCGATTAAAGGTGGTCGATTCATGAAAATTCCTTTTTACTTAATAGAGAAAATAAATTTAATTTAGATATAAATTATACATGCATATTTTCAATAATATCTGAGGCACTAGAGCCAATTTTCTTTGTATTTTTTGAAAAGTATTTTTCTATCATCTTGATCCTACTATGTTCTTTTTCATTCCATTCAACAAATATATCTTCAATTGACTTTGATAGAAAAGACAACAATTTATTATGAAAATTTTCTGAGTCTCCATCAAACAGAAATATGCCCTTATTTAAAGATTCATAAGCATCATCTGATAATGGATTATGTCTGGCCCAATTAATAAATATAAGAGGTTTTTCAGTCATAACTGCCCAACCTAATGTACTTGTTGCTCCAGAAGTAATAATTACTTTAAAACTTGAAAGCAAATACCTCATATCAACTTTTTCTTTTATAAGGTTTAAATTCTCTGAGCGATTTATATAACCTTCGATTGGATCCTCATCAGGAAATCTTCTATTTTCTAGAGGATAGGTTTTATAACATAACTCATGTGGAATCTTAGAAAAAACTGATGATGCTAAATTATACTCTCTAACAAATCCACCATAATCTGTATCTTCATCAGTATAAGGGGGCACTAAACAACCTCTATACAAGTTTGTTGAAGCATATAAAATGGGTGCGTTATAACTAATTTTTCTCTTATAATCTCTCATCCTTAACGTTCTCGAAGGTAGTCCAATAGCATGCCCACTGCCAATTGAAAAGGGATTATTTTGCTGGACTTTTTTAGCAATATCAGTGTGTGTTAAAAAAAAATCAGTCAATGAGGCATCAAAAAAAGCTGACCTAACAGCAATTAATTTATTTATCTCATGAGTAGATCCATGAAGCACCCCTATTACAGGAATTTTTTTTTGCTTACAAACATCATATAAAACATTGCCTTGAATACCAGCTGGTGAATTAGAAAGAACCTTTGTATTATTATGTACCTTATGAAGGATTGACTTCCATGAAAAATAATATTTTTTTGTTAATAATGCATTACTATAGATTTTAGAAAGCATATGATTTGAGCATATATCTATTAGACTAGGATCAACCCAATCTCCAACTCTCCTTTTAATTATTGGCAACAGATGTTGTTTAATATTTAATTCTTCGAATAAAACATGATTACCTTTCTCTTGATATTTTAAGCTTTTAATAGAGTAGCCTTTCTTAAATAAATTAGCTGCAGCTTCAATTATTAACTCGTTTTCAGAAGTTATGAGAATATCCCCTTTAGATAAAGACTGAGGAATAAATTTTGAAATTTTAATGGCAAGCCTATATATTATTGTATCTAATCCAGCTAAACGAATACGATCAAACAGAGAAACACTCTTTACTGATTGTGGCTCCCAATTAGAATTGTTTAAAGAATAAGTTATTTTTTTAAAATGAGGATTTTTAATCAATATCTCATCCCAGGGGGAATTCATATTATTTCCATATCTTCCACCAAAACCATCTACGCTAATAAACAGCCTTTCTTCTATTAGATCATTTTTATTAAGACAACCAGTCTTATATAGAAAAAGATGCAATCTTAGGGCATCTTGGCTTGCTCCAATTGCCATAGCTCTCGTAACTCCTTCAATAACTATAAGAGAATCAAATATTTCTTTTGAAAAATCAAGCATTCCTGATTGAAACTTCTTGATTCTTTCAGAACTCCAACTCTCTTCAACATGTCTTACACAAGAGTCTTTAGAATGAAGAAGGGCAGGTGAACTAGTTCTAATCAGTGCATTTTTTGGCAAACCCTTTTTATATGCCCATTGCAAAGCCTCTTGACTATCACAAAATACATTTTTATACTTTGTAAAATCTACAATTTGAGTTACATTTTCCATAAAGAAGGCTGAGTGAATTTAGGGTTTTTAGTGGAATTTTCAATAAAATCTAAAGGTTCGACCTTAATTTTATTAGCGTTTATAATTTCTTGAAACTGAGTTACTGTATTAACTCCAACAATTATACTATCAATTTCACTAATCCCATTCACATAAGCTAAGGCAAGCTCTAATTTACTTAAAGATAAATTCCTTGCTGACTCAGAAAATAATTCTATTTTTTCTTTAATAGGTAAAAAATACTTAGGAATAGCTTCTGGTTGCATTAGTAATAACCCCTGTAAGAAAACACTACGCGCATGAATTTCTATATTATTATTTTTAAGCTTATCAAGCCATCCATCGAGAAAAAGATGCTGATCAAAAATATTAATAGGAAGCTGAATTATATCTATATCATATTTTTCTAAGATTGATTCAATTTGATTACTGTTATAGACTGAAACTCCTATTTTTTTTATAATGCCGACTGCCTTGAGACTCTCCATTTGTTGAAATAATAGTTTGCCACCAGGCTTTAGTAAATCTTCACAGGAATGAATCAAAAATCCATATATATTTTTTTGTCCCAAGTTAGATAGGGATTGATAAAAAGATTTTCTTAAATATTGTGAATGTGATTTATCAAAATAATTATCAGAAAAAATAGGAGTCTTTGTTATGATTTTCCAATTTTGATTGTTGATAACCTCTCCAAGAGTTTTTTCAGAGTGGCCATAAGATGGAGCTGTATCAATAAGATTGACTCCATTTTTATAAGCATATCTAACTATTTTTAAAACTTCAGATTTATCAGATTTGCCATATTTATTGGAAACTCCATAATCCATCCCAAACTGAGCCGAACCAATTGCAATTTTCATTACTTTACAAAAAAAATATAGTGTTAGAAACCATTAAAAACACCCTTTAGAATAATTAAAAAACTTTAAATAATTAAGATAAATCTGACTTTAAGCAGCCCAACTTCCAAACACCAGTCCTACCAGAATTAGTCTCAACTTGGCCTCTTAAAAAGCCCTCTAATATATATCCAGATTTTTCAAAAGCTTTTTTTGAGCCAATATTTTGTTCGTAGCAACTAGCAGAAAGTTTAGATAATTTCAATTTTTTAAATGCATACTCTGTAATCATTGAAATTGCAATAGTTGCATAACCTTTACGCAATGAAACTTTATCGCCAATAATAATGCCAATACTTGAAGAACTATGAGGAATACTTATTGGACCGAGTCTAATATTACCAATATGTTTCATATCAGCTGCAAGATATATTCCAAATAGAAAGTCATTATTACTGCGGCGTACTTTATCCACAAATAGTTTTACTGAGTTTTCATCTTGTGGGCAAAACCTCGATTCAAGATACTGATTTACTTCTGAATCATTTAACCAACTCACATACTTTTTATTAACATCACTTACTTCAAGCTCTTTTAACAATAGTTCACTTGACTTTAATATAATTGGCTTAATTATTTTCATAAAAATTTGCAATTTCTTGGACAATATTTTCTAAATTTTTTCTACCAATATTTGGAAAAATTGGCAGTGTAATTGCGGAATTATAGTACTTTTCAGCTCCTTCAAGTCGAACTTTAGAGTTGAAATATGGATGACGATAAACAGGAATATAATGAATATTTACACCAATATTCTCTTTTTTTAGATGACTGAATAGTTCGTCTCTTAATGCTACAGAACCCTCAACTCTAACAATATATAAATGGTTACTTGAATTCCTATTATTTTTTTTCAAAAGTGGGTTAACACTCATATCTTGAAAAATTCGATCATACCAGAGCGCAATTTCTGCCCGTTTATTTATGTAATCTTCCAGCCTATTAAGCTGACTGAGGCCTAAAGCAGCTTGAATGTCATTCATGCGATAGTTTAAGCCTAAATTAATTTGCTCATAGTACCAAGAATCCATTTTAGAATTTTTCATTTCTTCTGGATTACGAGTAATTCCATGACTTCTTAATCTTGCCATTAGATTGGCTAAATTATTATCATTCGTCAAACACGCGCCCCCCTCCCCTGTCGTGACTATCTTGACTGGATGAAAACTAAAAACTGTTATATCTGAATATTGACAACTTCCAACTGGCATTTGATAATATTTTGCGCCAATTGCGTGGGCAGCATCTTCTATTATCTTAAAGCCATATTCTTGACCTAATGCATGAATTTCCTTCATATCACATGACTGTCCAGCAAAATGAACAGGGATTACAATTTTAGGTAAACACCCTATTCTTTTAGCTTCTAGAAGTTTTATTTTTAGATTATCAATACTAATCAACGCAGTATCTGGATCAACATCTATAAAATCTACTTTTGCACCACAATATAATGCACAGTTAGCTGAGGCAACAAATGTAATTGAGGATGTCCAAAGAATATCTCCCCGGCCTAAACCGAGTGCAAGGCATGCAATATGTAATCCTGATGTGCAACTATTAACTGCAATTGAATGGCTTACTTGCGTGATCTCACAAATTTTTTTTTCAAATTTTGGAACAACTGGGCCTTGTGTTAAAAAATCTGATTCTAATACATCAACAACAGACCTAATATCATCTTTTGTTACGTCTTGTCTTCC
>Ga0075447_10000914_pt1 | contig 14206 bp, 18 predicted proteins | sample CoawatmetaG10DNA_FD_72352 | JGI IMG/M metagenome (GOLD analysis project Ga0075447, IMG submission 72352) | Marine microbial communities from the West Antarctic Peninsula - Coastal water metaG104-DNA | ecosystem: Environmental > Aquatic > Marine > Coastal | place: Atlantic Ocean: West Antarctic...
AGTTTTGCTGGCTGTTTTCGGTTTGCTGTGTGTCTGGTTTGCTGAGTTTTGCTGGTTTCGAGTTTTCGGTTTCGCTGGTTCTGGTTCGCTGTCCATGGAAGGGCGTGGCCACGCCCTTCCGAGAGAGATCGTGGCCGGCTGTGACGATTTCAAGGCTTGCGCCAGATAGGCAAAAAAAGGGCGCGCCAGCGTTAGGGGCGCGCCCTCCTTCGTCGGCGGGATGTGGACGGAGGCTAAGCCCATTCCAGCCGCGAAGTGTCGTCGGCATCTGCGGTCGCGAGCAGCTGATCGAGCCGGTCGAGATAGGCCGTCACACCGTGCTCGGCGGCGCGTCGCCGGACGGCCGGATTAGCGAGCCGGGCGCGCACCGTGTCGATCGGGATTTCGCCGACGCTGTCGGGGCGAAGGCCAAGGCCTTCGAGCAGTGCAAAGGCGTTGGCGGCGGCCAGGTCGAGCTCCAAGCCCCGATCGGACGTCAAGGCGACCCGCATGTGAATCGTGCCGGTCTTTTCGATGCGACAGACGCTCACGCGTCGGCAGCGGAACTGCGCTTCCTCGACGACGCTGATGACGTCGGTTTGGAAGTCGAAGACGCGCGTCACCGCGGCAAGCGCCAACGGGCAGACGCGCGCTTCGAAATGATAGGACAGGAACGCGTCTTCGTCCGCGTCCGGAGCGAGAAGTACAGTGCACGTCCGCTCGCTTTCCTCGCGAAGGAATGCTCTGAAGGCGGCGAGCTGGCGGGCGTTTATGGTGGCAATCGGACGAGGCTGATCGTCGGCGGCGGTAGCGATGCGGAACGTGATGGACATCTCGTCCTCCCCTGTTGAACCGCTTCTCCTGCCCCCCTCCCCTCTGACCGCTTCGTGAGCCTGATCTGTGGCCGCGGGTCTCGATCGGCGAGCGCGCAGGCGCTCAGTCCAGCGCGGCGCGAAGGGGCTCGATGCCCCTGAGCGCCGCATGTCGACACAAGAAAAGAGTGGAGAGGCCCCGGCCGAAGCCAGGACCTCTCCACAAGGGGCTCACGCCCGCTGTGCGGTGCGCTGGTGCGCGAGGCGGACGATGTGCAGCGGGACGCCGGCCTGCCGCAGTTTTTGCGCAAGGTTCTGCTGGATGCCCGACCCTTCGCAGATGACGGCTTCGACCGGCTTTAGATTGAGGATGCGGTCGTTGCGGACAAAGGCGGCGCGGTTGCCCTGGCTCCGGTCGAGGCGGAACTGGATGACCTTCACGCCGCGCGAGGCCGCCCAAGCGTGCGCCACGGCATCGCAGCCCTTGGCCTGCGCCGTGGTCGCGAGGATCATTTCCGGGATGCGGGCCTTGATGCCATCGAGTCCGTTCCAGAGCAGATCGGCATCCTCCCACGCCTGGCCTCCAGAGAAGGCCACCACCGGGCCCTCGGGGGCGAACTGTTCCCGGCGTTCCCGGGCACGTGAGGCCAGATAGTCGCGGGCATCGATCATCGAGGCGTTGAGCGCGCTCGACACCCGGCTCCCCCGGACCGGCGAGAAGGGCTTTCCGGTCTCGACGCGGTACATTTCGGCGGCATGGTCGCGCATGCACTCCATTGCCTCGCGGCACCCCTGCAGCGTCTGGCAGAGCAGTTGCGTGTCTTCCAGTTCGGTCGCGTAGATTTCGGAAGGGTCGTAGCTACGGGCGAGTTCGCCTAACTTTTTGGCCGCATCGTCCTCGCGGCCTTCGATCCGCTTGGCGACGACATGGAAGCTGTTGGCGAACCCCCAGACCAGATCGGTGGCAAACGGCTCCATGCGCGTATCGCGCAGCACATCGAACATCGTCTGCATCATCATTTCGACAGCCGCTCGCACCTGCTCCGGATCGGGCATGTCGAGAGCTTCGGGCGCTTCGACGATGCTCAGCTTCGCCATCTCGCTATGCTCGATGAACGCACCCTCGTAGGTTTGGGTCAGGTCTTCATTCTCGCGCGCGGCCGCAATGTGGCTGGCGAGGTCGGCGAAGTTCGTGAAGTTGGTCATGATAGCCTCCATGAATCTCATCCATTCGATGAGGCTTCTCATTCGACGTGCGGCGGTCGTGGCAGTCAGGGACGTTAACCGGGAAGCCGGCGCAGCCGGACCCCGGTTAACGCCGCGCCAGCGGGGAGTGGGGGAGCCGATTTTCTCGTGGCCCAGAACGAAGCGAAGCGAGAGTGGCGGGCCGCGTGAAAATTGGGGGTACCGCTCATCCTTGACGGGCTCGGATCCCCGCACGTCATATCTAGGCATTCAGAGAGAGAGATTTTTTAGGGCACCCCCCTCGCCCCCGGGCTCCCCGCAAGGTGATCGTTACCCGCAGGGCGAAGACCCGGGCACCGGGGGCTTCGGGAGGCGATAGCCGAGTAGAGCGCCGGTCCCGGCTTTGCCGGGATGCGTCGAACTGTCTGCCCGCGGTGCACTCTGGTTGCCCAGATGTTGGTCGCGCTGGTCGTGCCGATCTGACAATCATGGCATCATGAGAAACAATCCCTTTGGCTTACCCGAGAGTGCCACCGATCGCTTCCTGCGCGAAGAGCGTGAACGTGCCGCCCTCTTCCGCAATGCACTTGGCGGCAGTGCGATCGCCGACGTGGTCAAGCAGGCGAAGACAGCCAGCGAAATGCTGCGCGGGCTGGATCTCGACGCACCCTATCGCGGGATACTCGACACGCTTGAGCGCGATCGGAGGGACCGCGAGAGCTTGAAGCACCTGACCAGCAACGCCTGGGCGCTTTCGGTTACGGACACAGCGCGCCGGTTCGCTGAGCAGAATACGTCGTTGGTCGAGCAGCAACGTCATCTGGCTTCTTCGGTTCTCGACACCGTGAAGGCATTCGATGCGAACAAGTCGCTCGTCGCATCGGCGATCGCGTCCGCCAATGCCGGCGCGACCTACAAACGCATGATAGCCGCGGCGCTACCGCGTTTCTCGACATTCAGTGCGATTGCCGAGCGCATGCTCGTGATCGACACGCTCACGCTGCGCGCGAGCGTCGATGAGCGGGAAACCGCGACGTCGTTTGCGGCGCGCACGGTGATCGAGATGCAGCGGGTCGCCGTGGCGATCGCCGCGGCAGAGACGGACGAAGACACTGCCCGCCTGCAAGGTTCCTTGTTCGACCTCGTGCTGAGCTTCTTCCAGGGCCTTGGTCCGAACACCCTGCCCGAGTTGCAGCGTATGGGTCTGGTAGGCTTCATCAGCTTCATCCTGACCCTGCTGGGTGCTTATGCACTTATTCCGCAGCAGCCGACGATGAGCCCGCAGGAGAAAGCAGCGTTCAGCACGCTGAACCAGAAGATCGACCATGCGCAGGCGGAGCATCATCGTTACCATGAAGCGGCGGCGCAATCCGAGGCTGCGTTCCTGGCGCAGCATGCGCGCGCCTATCTCTCACGCGATGCGACGTTTCGAAATGCCCCGGCTCGCGATGGCGCCGTCGTCTTGAAGGCGCCCAAAGGCACCGAAATTGCGGTTGAGGAGAGTAAGGGCCGGTGGCGCAAGATCATGTTCCGTGACCCGCTTTCCGACCAGTTGGCGCGGGCATGGGTCTATTCCACGGCTGTGGCCCCGCTCGCCGCTCCGATCTCCGGAGGGGGAGAGTAGGACGCGAGCTGACAGGCCGAAATATGCTATAAGTCGGCCTCGATAGGCAGCAGCACGATGTGATTCCCGTGCCCGCCATCGGTCAGCAGCATCAACGACGCGAGGCGCGGGATGGACGAGGCACTGCTCAAGGAAGCCGCCCAGGCACTGGCGGCACGGCTCAAAGCGTTGCTCGACGCGAGCATGACGAGCCAGATCACGCTGTCGCGCGACGAGGCGCTCCTTGCGCAGAGTTTTGCGCAGAGCGTTGCGGATCTGCTTGGAGCCGCGCCGCGCCACGCCTGAACGCTTACAGGAAACCGATCCTTGCGAAGCGAGGCGGCGCCTTCGGCGCCGCCCGCCCCAGGGTCAGAAGAAGTCGATGCTGTTGGCGATGATTTCGCAGCCGTAGCGTGTCACGCCGTCACGGTCTTCCCAGCTCGAATAGTGGATCCGGCCGGAGATCGCGACGACGTTGCCCTTCTCGCGGGTCGCGGCGGATTTGCCGAGGCCGTTGAAGCAGGTGACCTTGTGGAATTCGGTCTCCTTGGCGGTGTAGCCGGTGGCTTCGTCGACATAGGTCTTGCCGTCCTTGAGCTTCACGCGGTCGGTTGCGACGATGAGGGTGGTGACCGTGCCGCGGTTTTCGGGATCCTTTGCGACGCGGCCGGTGATGTTGACGATGTTCATGGGCGTGCTCCTTGTTGGGTCCGACGGCCTTCCCGCCGGTGACACCGAAGAGCGGCGTGCGGGATCGCATCGCACCGGAGCGCTAAGCGCAGGGAAACCCCTGGAGGGAGCTGGCGCGGGCAGCCGCGGAGCGGCAACACGGGCGACTGGATGGGGTTGTGATGCGAGACCGTCCGCCGCAGGTGTCAGTCAAAGGCGAAGGAAGGCGGGCGAACCCGGCCAAGCTTGCCTTGCGCCATCAGTCCATCACGGTCTCGGCGATAGTCCGTCCCGCTGTGCGTCGCAGTCTCATTCACCGAGGAGACCCCGGCCAAGCGACATCAGTCTTGGCAGGCCAGTCGCCGATTCAGGGGCGGTCGGTGAGCCAGTTTTCGACGGTGAGCGCGCGGATGCGTGAAAATTCGCCGACATTGGCCGTCACCAACGTCGCTTCGAGTGCATAGGCATGGGCAGCGATGAAGAGGTCGTTCGGACCGATCGGTTTGCCCGCGCTCTCCAACTCGGCACGGATCCCGCCATATTCGGTGTCGGCGGGGACATCGAGGGCGAGTACCTGAACGCTTCCGAGGATCGCTTCGATCTGTGTCAGCAGTTTGGGCGAGCCCTTCTTCGCGCAGCCGTACCGCAATTCCGCCGCTGTGATGATGCTGACGCATATCGAGTCTGGTCCGACCTCGGCGATCCTGGACGAGACGATACCGTGCGGATTTCGCGCAAGCTCAGACACGATGTTGGTGTCGAGCATGTAGAGTTTGCTCACAGGTCGATTGCCCTGGCTGGCAGGAGCGTATCGTCGATATCGGGGAACTGGTCGTCCGGTCCGAGCGGCTCGAGGCCCGCGAGCACCTCGAGGATGTTTTTGCGCTTGATCGGCTCTATCACCAATCGGTCGCCTTCGCGGTGGATCATCACTCGGTCGCCGGGCAGCTCGAAGTCGGCGGGAATACGCACCGCCTGGCTTTTGTTGTTTCGGAAAAGCTTCACTTCACGCGAGACTGAAGCCTGAGGATGATTAGCTGCCACGACGGCCTCCTTTGCATATACATCAACATATACATGGTTGCCGAGCATGCAAGTGCGCCGGCCGGACAGGATGACAGATTCGAGCGAACGAAAAACAGGACCCGCTTCGCCAGGTGAGCGAAGCGAGCCCTGTCAGGAGCTACGCGCCGGGAAAGAAGCGCGTCAGAGGACGGGTGGCGACCGATCAGTCGGCCATTTCGGGCGTGCGGCGCTTGCGGCCACCGGCCGCCGCGGGCTCGCTTCCGAACGCGCCATCGGCCGAAGATTCACCCAGACCGTCGCCGCCGGCAGGAGCAGACGGCTCGTCGGCGCCCGGCAGCGGCGGCAGGCCATCGTCGGCTGCGGCAGCGTCGGTGGGGGCATCGCGGCGGCGGGTCGGACGCGACCACACGATGTTATACGAGCCATCCTCCTGGCGGAACGCCGAGATGTAGAGCGGCTTGTCGAGGCTCGGATCCTCGATCTTGCCGTTGAGGAAGGTCTCGCCGGTCGAGTTGGAGGACAGCTCGAACAGCGCGCCGACCTGGACCCATTGGCGGGCAGCCGAGAGGGCGAGGATTTCGAACTTGGGCGCGCGCGGGTTGGCGGACTGGACGGTGCGGAGGGCGATCACGATCGCAACGGTGAGCGTCGAGATCTTGCCGGTGTAGGTGCCGCTGGCGTTCTGGGTGATGGTGCCGATGTTCATGGGAAGTCTCCTTGAGTTGTGCTGCTCGAACCCCTTGTCCGAACACACTCTCTCACCCACTCAGCTCCTCGGCCGTTCGGCCGAGTAAGGCGCGCCAGCGCCGCTCCGACGGACGCCTCTTCGGCGCCGTCGGGTCGTTCCTGATCGTCTCAGGGGCGTATGGAGACGTCAGTTGGTGGGCGGCGTTGCCGGCTTGCGCCACAGCGCGATGATGTCCTGCATCTCTTCGGCGAACCCCAGGCTGTCGATATAGACGGCGCCGCGGTCGTTCTGACCGAGAAAGCCGATGACCGTCGTGATGTCGTTGGCGATCGCAACGTCGAGGCCGAACATATCGGCGATCTCGAAATGGCCCAGGTCCGGGCCGTTCCACCAGGCCATCAGGAAGTTGGCAACGCGGCGCGCCTGGCCGGTGTCGGACATCGCGAGCGGCAAGAGGCGCGTCAGCGCCGCACGCGCGGCATCATAATCGGTCGAAATCGAGGTCATCGTCAGTCTCCGGGCGATGAAGCTATAGGTCTGCATCTGTGGCGCAACCGCGAAGTCGATCAGAGGCGGAGTAGCTATTCGACATGCGGCAGTCCTTCCGCATCCAGGGTGGACTCCGTCGATATCCCGAACTGGGGCAGATCGCCTTCGACGACGAGCGGCGGCACGGTGAAATCCACTGCGGCGAAGTGTGCGAGGGTTGCCTCGAAAGATCCGAGCGTTTCGAGCACCTCCTGCGGGATGACGACGATGTCGTCTTCGGTCGTCGCGTAGGAGGTCAGTGTCCCGTCGCCCTGGTGAACGACACGCTCGGGGCCCCACTGGCCGGAATAGCCGCCCGACCATCTGGCAAAGGGGACAAGTCGCTCGACGCACCAGCTTTCGAGTTCTCCGAAACGTCCCCACGCGACCTCGTGCGCGTAGAGGTTGAGGGGTCGGCCGACGGCGCGATGTTCAGGCGCGAAGGCTTCTCCGTCCCATTCGGTGGAAAGGCCCTCATCGCTGATCAGTGCGGCAAGCTCGGCATATGCCGATGCCGAGAGCGAACCACCGATGAAGATCGATGCTGAGACACGGTCTGCCATAACGGCTCCTAGATCATCGGTGCGCTGGGCACGTGACGATGGGCCCCGCCGTGATGGCCGGCGGAGCGGATGGATGGGGGAAGACGACGAGTTGCGGGGCGTGTCCGCCGCGTGAGAGCGTCAGCGGATCAGTGGATCGAGCCGAACAGCGACCGCTTGGCCGCGGCTTGATGGCGGCCGTCTTTCATGCCGGTCGTCTGACGCATTTCAGCATCGAGCCTCTCGGCGAGGTCAGGGGGCATTTCGACATGGGGCGCGACCACGGCGATCACGGCCTCGGGCGTCAACATTTCGCCGGGTTCGGTGCCGAGCCAGATCAGGGCTTCCCCTTCATCCGGCTCGTCTTCGGTGCGGAAGAACACCTGTGCGAAGAACGTCTGCAATGGGCGGTCCCAACCGACGGTCGCGCGCACGACATGCGGCTGGTCGGCCTTGGGCTGAAGGTCATGCCGGCTCATTGGGTCGTCCTTCGGATCCTGTGTTGCACGTGGCGAGCAGCACCCTCGGCGCTGCTGATCGCCTTGCCGGCCGCCGAGGCTGCCTGACGCGCGCCGGCCTGCCGGAGCAGAGTACGGGCTTCGCGCAGACGCTCAACTGCTATTGCTATCGCCTGCCCATGTTCGGGCCCGGCCGGTGTAATCCGCCGCATGGCTGGTCTCCGGATTGGGTGTCGGAAATTTGCGCGACGCTCAGTCGTCGCTGGGGAGCATGATCGTCATGACCCTCACCGTGACCAGCGGGTCAGCCGGGTCCTCGGACCCCCATTCGAGCGTCAGGTCATAATAATCGATCGTGAAGCGGACGGCGTGGCCGGCGACGACGAGGTCGCCTCGCGCCCGCTCGCGGCAATCTTCGGGTCTGAAGACGTACCGACGGATTGCGGCCATCAACTCGGCCTGGGCCAAAATCTGAGCAACCTTGCCCCCCTCCCCTGCGAAGGTCGCGAGACAGGCGGCGGTTATGACGATGCGGCCGGTCGGATCCAGACCCTGGCGGCAACGGTCGTTGAGCGCGGCGATCCGTGACATTCGGTCGGTCATGCTGCCTCCATCCGGCCAGCGTTGAAGCTCTCGAGCCATTCCTCCATCGTCGGACGCTCGCTCATTGGCACGAGGCCGGCGGCGTCCTGGAAGCGGACAAGCTCGGTCGGTGCGTCGCGGCGGATCGCATCGATCTCGGCCTCGGGAAGAAGGCGCTCCGCGCGAATGAAATCGGTGATCCTGCCGGGTTTGGTTTTGGTCGACCGGCGCCAGAGACCTTCGACGGTGCGAAGGCGCGGTTCGGCCCGCGCCTCGATGAGGACGATCAGGCGCAGGCACCATTGCGGCAACGCACGCACCTCATCGGGCCGGATCGCGCCGCAGAAAAATTATGCCGTCATTGAGACGCTTCATTAAGGCTTTGACGGTCTCCTGATCCTGCCCCATCTTTGGCCAGAAAGAGACAACAGAGCAGGCTCACCAGGTGCCGTAAACGGGGGTTCAGTGCATCTTTTCACGTTCGATCCGTGGCTGGGAACCGAGCCGATATTCCTTGATGGCAGGATGATCCGGCCAGCCCTCGATGATGCTGCCAAACGGAGCGGAGCCCGATACTTACCCGAATCTGGCATCCCCACTCTCCTCAATCCCGACGGGAGCCCTGTTGCCGAGCTCAATTCGTTCGTGTCGTTCCTGCGCGGCGATGGCGTGTCGCTTGCCAGCACGGGCCACTATGCCCGGGACCTTCAGGTCTTTGCCCGCTACCTGCGGGACGCGCATTCGAAGTCGCTACTTGACGCATCCAGTGCGGATGTCGGGAAATACCGCGCCGTTCGGCTCGAGGGGCCGGGCGACCTCCGACTGTCGGGATCGTCATGGAAGCGCACTTCTGCCGCGCTGACGCGCTTCTATCAATGGGCAGCCGGTGAGGAAGCGAGCCTCATATCGTCGGCACCGAAAACCAAGTTCCGTCGTGATGGCGCGGTTGCCGAAGACACGATCCGTATGATCCCACTTGAGGATTACGTCGTGTTCCGGGACCAAGGCCTGTTGGGTCGGTGTCAAGCGAACAACGTGGCTCATCGGCGGAATCCGCTGCGCGATGCTGCGTTCGCCGAGCTGCTCGTGACGACGGGTATCAGGCTTGAGGAAGGCGCCAGCCTTCTGATCGGCGAGCTTCCCATGGCGAGCGCCCGTGTCTTCGAGGGCTGTCGCAGTGCCATGATCGACCTTCCTGCGACAATCACCAAAGGGCGCAAACCCCGATCAGTGCCATTCCCGAAGCGGGTCGCCGGCAGCTTCATCGACGCCTATGTCCGCGAAGAACGGAGTCAGTTGGTTGATCGCTGGCGTCGCGCCGGCGGCGTCCGGACGATGCGACAGCCGCTTATTGGGAGCCTCGCGGGCGGGCGACGCATCCTGATCCAGGGCGAACAGCGCCTCCGACCATTGGCAAGCCTGCGCATCGATGAGCGACGTAATCTCATATTGCTGCCTGAACCGGATGCTCCGCTGGAAATCGCGCAACCAGCAGCATTGTGGCTCGCGCAGGACGGAAATGCTTTGACGCCGGCGGCCTGGCAGTCGATCTTCCGCCGCGCGAGCGAGAAGCTGTCGAAGGCCAAGGGCTGGGAACTCCACGTATCTCCTCACACTCTGCGGCATACCTTTGCGGTTTACTGGCTCACACACCTCATCAAGGCGGAGGTGATGAGGCTCGACGGGCGATCTCTCCCCGATCGAACGGAAGAAATATATATGAAGATCGTCAGCGATCCGCTGCGGCGGGTCCAGCGATGGCTTGGCCACTCCAGCATCATGACGACGCAGAAATATCTGACCTATGTCGATGAGGCCTTTGAGATCATCGATCAGGCTGCCGAAGCGTTGGACACTCGTCTGTTGGGCTTCTTTTAACCGTGGGCCGGTCTCGCCTCTTGTTCGACCGGTTACCCCCGGAGGCGCAGGAGCCGGAATCCGATGCGATCGTTGCCTATCATCATCGTGACGGCGTCGGCCGCGAAATGACCTGGTTGCTGCACGACGTCGGAAACAAGGGGCTTGGTCGAGATCTCGCCTTGCATCTTGGACCGATGATGAAGGAGCTGTTCTCGGGACTGGCCGTCCCGAGCGTCGAGCAGTATCGGCAGAGCTGGATACCGCTTGGGAAGCGCCTGACGTCCACCGGACGCATTGACGGTGGGCTTCGCGTGGTCACTGCCGCCGACATCGACGCTTGTGACGTGCTGGGCCAATACTCGCGGTTCCGGTGTCTTATTTACGGCCTTCGCGTGATCGACGAGCACAACCCCGATCTGCTGCGTCCAGATCTGAAGGCGCGGATCAACTTCACGAGCCGTCACAACGGGAAGGCATTGCGGCCTCGCGAGCCGTTAACGCCGTTCGTTGCTCGCGTCCTGAAAGAGGCGGTCGATCGCAGGGTGGTAGCCGCACGCGACAGGATCGCTGCGGGATGCGATCAGGTCGAGGCTTTGCGAAACAAGCTGGACAGAAATCGCTTTGAGGATGTGTTCCTGCATGTCGCAGACGGTGCGCGTCCCGCTCGAAGCGAGTTCGACCTGTTCAAATATCGAAAGGTTGCCGTCTCCGCTGCGAGCGATCTTCTCGTTCTGACGCTGCCCGACGCGATCTACTTCATCATCGCGATCGCGCTTCGCGTCGAAATGCCGATAGAATGCTTGCGAACGCTTCGCCGCGACTGCCTTAGAAATCCTGCGCGTGGCTATGTCTCGATCGAATACACGAAAGGCCGGGGTGGCGTTGGCCCCAAGATAAAGCGGGAGCGTGTGCGAGACGGCGGGATCAATACACCTGGCGGGCTTGTCCGCCTCGCTCTGGAACTATCCCGACCCGCCGCCGAGCGAATGACCCAACGAGGTGACCCGGATGCGGATTACCTATGGATCGGCTTCGTAGCGGCCGGCCTGCCAAGCTGGCGCCGGTTCAGACTTTGCACCCAGAACTTCTACGCCGCCATCCGGAGTCTAGGCCTCGTTGACGACGCCGGCCAGCCGATAAGCAGGATCGTACCTGCCCGGCTGAGGAAAACGGTCAAGCGCGATAATTATTTGCGGCACGCTGGTCACCTTCGCCGCTTCGCGAGCGATCACTCACCAGTTGTTGCCGCTCGGCACTATGCCGCGGTGGACGGGTTGCGAGAAGAGCATGCGCGTTCGGTTGAGGTTGCCGAAACACAGCTGTTCGACATGGCGATGGCGCCACTGGTGCTTCCGCCGGCAGAGGAAGCGGGTGCGCTCGCATCCGGCCTCTCGATCGCAGACCGAAAGCTCGATCCGGGCGCGGTGGCATCGTTGGTGTCGGGCGATACCGATACGTTCCTCGGCATATGCTCCGGCTTCTGGTCGAGTCCAATGGGGCGTAACGATGACGGCTCCTGCGCCATCGCGTTCACAGGCTGCCTTCATTGCTCGAACGCGGTGTTCACGGCGCGAAAGCTGCCAGCGTTGTTGAGCTATCTGACATGGCTCGATAACCACCGCGCGGTCATGACCGAAACGGAGTGGCGCGAACGGCATGGCGCCGACCACGACCGCATCACGGCGCAAATACTCCCAGTGTTCGCTCCCGGTGATATCGAACAGGCGCGATCCGTTCTGGGAAGCACAGCTGTCGCGCCGGCGCTGCCCCCACATCTCCTCCGAAGTTGAGCGTGCGGCCGCTGCTGGAGCGCACCGAGGCATCCTGGCGGATCGATCGTTCGGCGCTGGTGATCCCGCCCCACATGGTCGTGAGCGGCCGCGCGGAGCAGAACGTCTCGCTCGTCGGGGACGATGAATGGTTGCTGGAATGCGCCATCGCGAGGCCAGCAAAGGGCCATGAATCGCGAATCCGCTTCTACCGCATCGCTGATATCGATGAGCGGGAACTGATCCGGGAATATCTGTTCCTGTCGTTGCACTACGAGCCCCGCGACGAGGTGCGTTGCCGTCTCGGCACCCTCAAGCCTGGCTCGCTGATGCATATGAGCATTATTGCGCGGCAATTTTTGCGCGAGGTGCGCGAAACCGGGCTCCAACTGCATGAGATCGATCAGCCGTGGCTGGATCACTGGCTCTCGAAAAAGCGCCATCTCACGCCGGCAACGCTGGTTTACAAGATCGTCGGAATACGGCGGCTAGCGCTCTACGCCCCATTGATGTCGTTCCGGGGCCTAGAAATAACACCTTGGGGCAACCGCACAGCGACACGGGTCGCGGGATACCGCCGCGGCGGAGAGAATGTTACACCGAGAGTACCGGAGGCCATCACCGCACCAGCATTGCGCTGGGCCATGTTCTACGTCGATTACGGCATCGACGATATCATCGCGCGACGTGATATAGCGGCGGTCGACATGGAAGCACGTCGGCAACGAGTATCGCCGAAGGTAAGCGACCAGCGACTCCGGGCCTATCTGGATGCACTCGACACGGCAGGGTCTGGAGTACCGGTCACTCCCCAGGCGCAACCCGCCTGGCCGGAAATCTGCAAGGCGAGCGGCCTCGGCGTCGCAGTGCTGAAGGCGCGGTCTACCGTCATTGAGGAAGCGATGTTGCGGCTTGGAACCGAACGCCCCGGCGCCAGCAGTCGCTGGACCTCGATGCCCGGGACGAACGTCGCTTGGAGGTCCCATCTTCCAAGCTTCAGTAGTCGTTACGCCTTCATACCCGGCATGGCCGCCTGTTATCTGGTGATCGGGCTCTTGTCGGGAATGCGCGGCGAGGAAGTGGCCGCGCTCAGGCGTGGCTGCCTGCGCCTCATCCGCGACGAACATGCCCGCATCGTCCGGTACGAACTTGTCGGTAGAATCTTCAAGGGCCGGGACAACGTTGATGGCGCCGAACACCACTGGACGGTCGTTGAGCCGGTAGCGCGCGCCGTCTCAGCAGCAATACGGCTGCAGGATCACCTTCGCAGGGTTATCGATGCCGGATCATCGCCGAAAGATGATGACCCGTTGTTCATGACGGTCCAGACCAAGGGAGTTGGCAACGAGCGGCTGACGGCCAACCAATCGACGAAGTACCTGAATTACTTCGTCAAGGAGTGCAGCAAACTCGCCAACGAGATGGTGGCGATGGCGCCAGACGAGGCCGGGCCTATAACGGCACTGTATCATATCCCCGACCATGACGGTGAACCCTGGCGATGGCAAACGCGCCAGCTCCGCCGCACGCTCGCATGGTATATCGCCAGCCAGCCCTTCGGGGTGATCGCAGGCATGCTGCAATATGGTCACGCCAGCGCCATCATGTTCGAAGGCTATGCGGGCACCTCGGCGTCAGGCTTCCGCTCAGAGATCGAAGAGGAACGTCGCCTCGCGCAGCTCGGTGATATCGTCGAGATGTATGAGGACTGGAAAGCGGGGATCGATCCCGGCGGCCCCATGCGATCCAAGCTTGTCGCCGATTTTACAAGGATCAGGAACAAGATCGGTGATCTGCCCGGCGCGGTCGTCGGTGATCGACGACACGCGAAAATGCTCTCGAATACCGCGGTGACGCTTCATCCGGGCTTCATCAACGACTGCTTCTTCTATGCTGACCATGCCCTCTGCCTGAAGGTCAAAGGAGCCGACGCACAGCCGGCATTTACGAAATGCCAGCCCTCCCGATGCCCAAACAGCGTGGTGGCGAAGCGCCATGTGCCAGCCCTGCGGTCATGCATTGCAGATGCGGAGAGCATGAAGAGTGGCAAGAATGTGAGCCCGATCCAAAAGCACGCCATCGAGGCGCAGCTCGATATCTACAGGCAGTTACTGGAACAGGTCGAGCGATGACGGCGGAATCGAACCCAATGCAGAGATCGAAAAGCACCGTCGCACTGCTCGATGCCTATGACCGGTTGCGCGAAGGCAAAGGCAGCGCCACCGATGGCAAGCTGAGTGTAACCAACGTCGCGCGCGAAGCCGCCGTCAGCCGGGCGACGGCATATCGCTGCCCCGAACTCCTCGCCCGGTTCGGTGAGCATCCAAGGCCAGCGAAGGCCAAGCCAAAAACTGTAAGCGGCAATGCCGAGTTGCGCGACGCGGTCAATCGGTTGCTCAATCGGATCGTCATGCTGGAGGCGGCGCTGGAAGGAAAGGACGCCGAAATCCGGCAACTGCGCTCAATGCTGCCAAAAATGCAGGAGGCAAGTTCGTGATGCGAGCG
>Ga0075447_10000932_pt1 | contig 14062 bp, 10 predicted proteins | sample CoawatmetaG10DNA_FD_72352 | JGI IMG/M metagenome (GOLD analysis project Ga0075447, IMG submission 72352) | Marine microbial communities from the West Antarctic Peninsula - Coastal water metaG104-DNA | ecosystem: Environmental > Aquatic > Marine > Coastal | place: Atlantic Ocean: West Antarctic...
ACCCATTTTAGGTTCGGCAAATAGGGTTGAGCCTCTCCATGCTGATTCTTCGCCATTAGCATAACCGGGGGAAACACTCCCGGCACTGCGCAGGAGGCCATCACCGCAGCGCGCACATACACATTCGGTGACGTGATGGCGTTGAGCAAGCGCGACTGCTGATGCAATTCTGCCGGTGCGATCGAGATGCTGATCTGCCTCCCGGTCTTTTCGTAGGCCTCATGGAAGGTTAAATCAGGGATCATGCGAGCGACCATCTTCTCAAGATCACTCACATCTATGCGCGGGTTAGCGCCAAAGAACATTTTAGAAAATACGCTCGCTTCCTGCTCCGCTTCAGAGACCACATTGGCGGGGTCGTAAAAATACTCAAGCTCTTTATCGGTGTGCGTACCGATAACTGCCGCCACCAGCGCACCAGCACTAGAACCGGAAATGACACGTGGCAGCAAACCCTCACTTAACAACGTCTTGACCACACCCATATGGTAGAAACCCAACACACCGCCGCCACTTAGCATAAGCGCAGACCGACCAAAACAGATATTGGCACGATAAAAAAAGTCGAGCTTTTGCTGGGTCGTAATCTCGTCACTCTGCAACTCTGCCAGAAAGCGCAGTGAATCATCCACCTCATCGACATACTGCTCTATCAAGGTTTTGGTGCCAAATTTTGCACGGCTATAGAGGCTATGCCGGCCCATACCGCCCAAGTTTCCGTGAATACCCTCATTCAGTGTGAACAAAAGCCCTTGGTAATCATGACGCGTACGCAAATAACGCAACTTGTCCAAGCGCAATCGGATCTGGGAGTAGTCGTATTGGCTGGTCTTGTCCACCCCACGCCAGCGCTTCTGCCCAGACATTTCATCGTGCTGCCGAGCAGCCTCGCTCCACGCCTCATAGGTAACCGCTTGGTCCATCTGCTTCTGAAGATTTTTTAACTTGCGTGCATTTGACAATGAGATACCTATAAGATTTAGAGTGGCTAATTGCGTACTCTTTGGCCAGCATAAGCGAAATGCGCGCTAACTCATAGCACCCAATTGGCCCGGTTCAACAACGCTCGTAAGCCTCATCATAGACTGAGGAGATTTTCTGCTATTCATTGCAAAGGCAAGAAGCTTTTGGCGCAATTTTCGCGTCTAACTAGTGCGCACTGTGATCAAAGCACCTAATATAGTCACCTTAGAAAAAATAGTGCGGAACGCCCACGAACCCCATTACATAAAGGAACCGAGCCTTGCGCGCTTACTTATTCATTGTCCTTTTACTGATCCTTATCTTCGGCAGCATTGCAGCCTTCGTGTATGACAAGTTCTCTACACTGGCCGCAATGGACTTCACGCCGCCGCCCATCACCATTGCTGCTGCCACCGCACAATCGACGCTCTGGCCCGTCGAACTCGAAGCGGTTGGCACTATTCGGGCAGCTCGGGGCGTGCAATTGAGCGCGGAAACCAGCGGCGAAGTCATTGTCATTAATGTAGAGTCCGGCCAAAGAGTCAGTGCCGGGCAACCTATACTCACTCTCAACAACGGCAAAGAAAGAGCGGGCCGCCTTCGGGAGCAGGCAAAACTTAAATTGGCACGTCAGTTATACGAGCGGGATGCTCGACTGGTGAAGCAAAAATCGATTCCACAAAGTCAATATGACCGATCCTTAGCCGACCTAGAGAGCGCTATCGCGCAATCTGCTCAGACCGACGCCCAGCTCGATGATAAGCGCATTGTCGCACCGTTTGACGGCACTATTGGAATCTTCAAGGTTAAAGTGGGAGATTACATTGAGCCTGGCACCCCGATTACCAACCTGCAGGACCTCAGTGAATTAGAAATCGATTTTTCCGTGCCTGACCGATACTACCCCAGTCTGCGACCGGGGTTGAAAATAGCTGTGCGTATTGCGGCTTTTCCGGGCAGGACATTTGAAGCAACACTCAGTGCGCTTGACTCCACCGCGGATAGCGGAACACGCAACCTTATGTTGCGCGCAACCCTGCAGGACAGTGATGGCATCCTCCCGGGAATGTTTGCACGGTTAATTGTCGACCTTGACCAGCCGACACGAGTGGTCACTGTTCCTGAGACTGCGGTCAGCTATTCATTGCATGGCGACATCATATACGTCCTGTCACAGGGCAAGGGACAAACTACGGTACAACCACGCGTAGTAAAAACAGGGGAGACGCGGGACGGACAGACCGCTATTCTTGAAGGGCTTCTGGGCAGCGAATGGGTGGCTACGGCCGGGCAAAATAAATTATACCGCGGTGCCCGCGTCACGATTGATGACACAGTGAAGCTGTAAATCCAAATGGCCTTTACCGACCACTTTATAAAACGTCCCGTACTGGCCATCGTGGTCAGCAGCCTGTTGCTGTTGCTCGGCGGCACCGCTTTGTCTAGGGTAAATTTGCGCGAATTTCCTGAAATTGAGCGCAGTGTCATCTATATCGCAACGACGTTCCGCGGCGCCAGTGCACGCACCGTTCAGAGTTTTGTCACCACGCCTCTGCAGGTCAGCATCGCCGGCGCGCGCGGCATTGAGTATATGAATTCTACGAGTCATCCGAGCACCTCGGAAATCGAAGTCCATGTGCGTCTGGGAGAGAACAGCAGTAATGTGCTCTCGGAGGTAATCGCCAAGGTCAATGAGGCGCGGGGCGATCTGCCGCGTGAAATTGATGATCCGGTGGTCACTACTGTCAGCGGTGGTGACGCCATGATGTATCTGGCGTTTTTCAGCGAACAAATGACACCGTACCAAATTACCGACTACCTCCTCCGCAATGTGCAACCCCAGCTGGCCACGATTGAGGGTGTTGGCAAAGCCAATATCTTTGGCCGTTTTCTGGCCATGCGTGTGTGGCTAGACCCAGTGCGCATGGCCGCGCTTGGAGTGACGGCAACCGATGTAAGCGATGCTATAGAGCGAGATAATTATATCTCTACTTCTGGCGCTACAGAGGGTGGCCTAGTGCGGGCAACCATTGACGCCCGCACCGACATGAAAAGTGTCGCTGATTTCAAAAAATTGGTGGTCCGGCAGGTGGGCGCGGAAAAGGTTAGATTGGGCGATGTGGCAGACGTCGAACTGGCCGCAGAAACCTCTCAGCTCAAGACGCTATCCAGTGGACGCGATGCGGTGTTCATGTCCATTGCACAGGCGCCCGACGCTAATCCGCTGGACGTCTCGCGCGAGGTGCATGCGGCTCTCCCGGGCATCAGGGAGAATCTGCCAGCCGATATGGAACTGTTCCTAGATTGGGACGGTAGCGTCGTGATCGACGAAGCACTCAAGGAGGTTACTACGACACTGGTAGAGACCAGCTTAATTGTCATTTTAGTCATTTACCTGTTCCTCGGTTCCTTGAGGGTTGTATTGATCCCCCTAGTTGCCATACCACTGTCACTCATCGGAGTCGTATTTTTGGTCCTGGCGATGGGTTTCTCTCTTAATCTTCTCACACTGCTGGCCATGATCATTGCCATCGGTTTAGTCGTGGATGACGCAATTGTCGTAGTGGAAAATGTGCATCGGCATATCGAGATGGGCGCATCACCACGAGAAGCCGCCTTAGTGGGTGCCCGTGAGGTCGCTTTACCTGTGGTCGCCATGACCCTAACCTTGGCGGCGGTCTACGCACCCATCAGCTTCATAGGTGGCCTCACCGGCGCCCTGTTCAGTGAGTTTGCGCTGACGCTGGCCGGAGCAGTTATCGTATCGGGCATCGTCGCGCTCACTCTCAGTCCAATGATGTGCTCCCGTGTATTGAAAGATAATGCGCATCAGGGGCGTCTTGCCAACTGGCTCGACCGCAGTTTTGATCGTCTGAACACACACTACCGGAGATTATTGTCGGTCTGCCTGAAAGAACGCGGAGCCGCGGTGCTATTCGCTGCCAGTATCCTGGCTAGCTTACCCGTACTGTTCATGTTAGCGCAGGAGGAACTCGCGCCAGAAGAGGATACGGGAGGCATCTACGTCACCGGCGTTTCGCCGCGCTATGCCAACATCGAATATACCGACTACTTTCTCAATGAGGTGGTAAAGATCTGGAAAGAGATACCCGAGTTTAGCCACTCCTGGCAGGTGATATCCCCCAACGGAAACTTTGGCGGTATCACCTTGCAGCCGTGGTCTGAACGGCAGCGCACCCAGCAAGAGGTGCATGCTGAATTCCAGAAAAAACTCGGCGGAGTCGCAGGCATGCAGTTATTTTCCTTTGGCACACCGCCACTGCCGGGGTTCGACGCAGGGCTGCCTGTCAGCTTTGTGGTGGCCTCTACCGCAGACTACGAAGAGATAATGCGCGTGGGCGATGAATTGGTTCAAGCCGCCAATGAATCAGGGCTGTTTATTTTCATTACTCAGTCGCTGGACTTTGATCGTCCAGAGGTCCGGGTCAACATCGACAGGGAGCTGGCAGCGGATTTGGGTATTTCTATGCGAGACATCGGGCAGACGCTGTCCACGATGCTGGGCGAGGCAGAGGTGAATCGCTTTAACCTAGAGGGGCGCTCCTATAAGGTGATCCCTCAGGCCGCAGCGGATTTCCGGCTGACTAGGCAGGAGCTGGGGAAATACTACGTGCGCACAGCCAGTGATGAGCTTGTGCCACTGTCTGCGATTATAACGTTGGAGTCAGGTGTAGAACCGAATGAATTAACCCAGTATCAGCAGCTCAATAGCACCACGATACAAGGGATAATGATGCCGCCTAACAGCTTGGGCACGGGATTAGAATTTCTACGTGAGAAGATGAAAGAGATCGCGCCAAAAAATTTCAAGGCCGGATACACTGGTGCCTCGCAACGATTCATGCAAGAGACGGGGTCCTTCCCCATCCTGTTTTTCCTGTCGCTGGTTCTGATCTTTCTAGTACTCGCGGCACAGTTCAACAGCTTCCGGGATCCGTTCATCGTATTGCTCAGCGTGCCACTGTCAATTTTTGGTGCAGCCGTGCCGATCGCATTGGGCTTTGCCACATTGAATATCTACACCCAGATTGGCCTTCTGACATTAATAGGCCTGATCAGCAAGCACGGCATTCTCATCGTAGAGTTCTCCAACAAACTCTCTTTGCAAGGCATGAGTCGCCGCGACGCAGTTCTGGAAGCCGCTTCCCTTCGACTGCGTCCAATACTTATGACCACATTTGCTACTGTCATGGGTGTGTGGCCGCTGGTTATTGCTACAGGGCCAGGCGCCAATAGCCGCTTCAGTATCGGGCTAATGATCACCGCGGGCATGCTAGTAGGCACTCTGTTCACACTGTTTGTTATTCCCGTGTTTTATCTGCCGTTTACAAAGCACGGAGCCGCATCAGAGCGCAAAAAGGAATCCACAGAGCTTTCTCCTACGTAGTCTCTCGAAACAGGCATTAGTCGCGGTAAAGCGGACAAAATGCCTACATTTCAGTCAAAACCCACTGTGCCGAGCAGATTGTATTAGGTGTAATCTTCGTACAATGCGACACATCAATCCTGTCAGGGTGCGGTTGCTCCCAGCAGCAGACATATTTAGGCATCAGCCGCACACTAAGGTATATTTACCGACTACCATGTGCGACAGGACAATTGTTATGACCGCAATCCACAAAAAACTGTATTTTCGACTCCGTCAATCTCTGGCCAGCACACTCTTCCTCAAACCGCAGCCAAAACCCATGGTGTTCATCGGGGAAGGGTCTACCGTTCAATTGAGCAAGGCTATTGGTCGCTTTGGTTTGCGCAAGATACTGGTGGTAACCGATAAGCCTCTCCACGATTTGGGGGTTCTCGATACAACACTGGAAGCGCTGCAACAAGCTGGCGTGCAAACAGCTATTTTCGATGGCGTACTGCCAGACCCCACAGCGCAGATAGTGGATAACGGCATTGCCTGTTATCACCAAGAGAGCTGTGACTCAGTGCTAGCATTTGGCGGAGGTTCTTCTATTGATGCGGCTAAAGTGATTGCGCTGGGAACCGCCAATAATTCCGACGCAGCGGGTTGTCTGGGTATCGGCGCGTGCAAACTTCCAGCCGTGCCTTTTTTTGCTGTGCCCACGACAGCAGGCACAGGCTCTGAAGCGACTTTTATCGCCGTAATTTCCAATAACGAAACGCATTCGAAGGACGCTGTCGTAGATCCGTGTCTCATACCGAAGGCCGCAGCGCTGGATCCCGAACTAATGCGAGGACTGCCAAAACACATTACGGCCGCAACCGGCATGGATGCACTCACCCATGCAATAGAGTCTTATATCGGACGATGGGAGACAGACGATACCAACTACTACGGGCTCGCGGCCTGTCGCCTCGTGTTCGATAATCTCGCAGAAGCCTGTCGCAATGGCGACAATTTACAAGCTCGCGAGTCGATGGCACTGGCGTCACACTATGGCGGACTGGCCATCACCAATGCACTGGTTGGATACGTGCATGCGATTTCCCACAACCTAGGCGCGAAATATGGAGTGCCGCACGGGCTGGGCAATGCGTTGCTCTTGCCGCATATACTGGAGCTCCTTAAAGAGGACGCAACGGAGAAGCTTGCCGATATTGCGGTCTACTGTGGTATCGGTGAACGCACAGAAACACCTACCGCACTAACACGTAAATTAATCGATCAGGTTTGGGCTCTCAATGATGAGATAGGTATTCCACGAACCACCGATGTCATTCGCACAGAAGATATCGAAGGGCTGATTACAGCGGCTTTGACCGAAGGCGGTAATTATCCTTCGCCGCGATTCATTACAAAAAATGAGTGTCGCGACGTGCTAATGGCCATCAGCTCCTAAGCAGGTTGTATTACTTGTCACGGCTCTAGGCTCTCAAGGTGTTCCTAATATTTTTCGATATCGGGATGTGCCTTTCGAGCCAACCACAGCTCTATTGAATGAGCTCGCTAGACTGAGGGAGAGTCCGATTCAGCGGATTTTGTGTTCTTATCGCCAAGCACTTTAGCGCGATAATCTTCTACCAGATGGCGTTTATACAGTTTGCCGTTGTCCATGCGCGGCAGCTTAGGATGAAAGTCCACAGAGCGTGGCATCTTGATGCTAGAGATGCGTTCGCGCAGCCACTCCATGATCTCTATAGCCGTCTCATCTGTGGCATCTGCCCAGTTCATCGGCTCAATCACGGCTTTGACCTCTTCCCCAAACTCCTCATTCGGAATGCCAAACACCGCCACGTCAGCCACTTTTTCATGGACCGCCAGAATGTTTTCGACCTCCTGCGGATAGATATTCACCCCCCCGCTGATGATGGTGAAATTCTTACGGTCGGTGAGATAAAGATACCCTTCGGCATCGACGTAGCCCACATCACCGGTGGTTGCCCAGCCTTTGTCGTTGTAAGCCTCCTCGGTTTTTTTCGGCTCATTGTGATAACGGAAGCTTCTTTGTTGTCCGCCGAAATAGACTGTCCCTATTTCTCCTTGCGGCTGCTCGACACCCTCATCATCGACAATATGCAGCTCGCCCACTAGCGTCACGCCCACAGAGCCTCTGTGGGTTAGCCAGTTAGCAGAATCAATCAAGGTAAAACCGATCCCTTCGCTGGCAGCGTAGTACTCCATAATGATCTCACCCCACCACTCGATCATCTTCTCTTTCACTTCAATAGGACAAGGAGCAGCGGCATGAATGGCAATTTGCATCGAACTCACGTCGTAGGCCTGCCGGACTTCTTCGGGGAGTTTAAGCAACCGGTTAAACATAATAGGCACCCACTGACTGTGGGTGACGCGATGCTCTTCGATCAGCTTCAGCGACAACTCGGGCTCAAACTTTTCCATGACCACTGATGTGCCGCCGTTATAAATCACCATCATGTTGTAGTGCAGTGGCGCCGCATGATAGAGGGGAGCAGGCGAAAGATAGACGGTCTCCTCACCAAAGCCGAACAGTACACCTAGGGTGGGTGCTGCCCAGGGCGGCGTATTGACGTCTTTCGCGTAATCACTGACAAAAACCCCCTTGGGCTGTCCTGTCGTTCCCGAGGAGTAAAGCATGGGAACACCGTTACTCTCATCTTCGATAGGCGTGTCGGGCTGCCCATCGGTAGCCTCTTCCCAAGACTCGAAGCCGGGCTTGATACCGCCGACCATGTAATAGTGCTCGACGCCGGTGGACTCTGCAACCAGCTGCTCTGCCACGTCAGACAGCGCAAGTGAACCGATAAACAATTTAGCATCGCAATTTTGCAGAATGTAGGCTGTTTCTGCTTTCTTTAAATGCGTACTGATCGGTGTAAATACCAATCCACTGCGCTGGGCCGCCCAGACAATTTCAAGAAACTGCCGGTTGTTTTCCAGCATCATGCCAATATGATCACCCGACTTCAGGCCCAGTGAACGAAACAATTGCGCCGCCTGATTGGAACGTTCATCGAGCTCCCGATAAGTCACAATCTCGCCTGTCGAACCCATAATAATGGCAGGTTTGTGGGGGTAGGTCTTTGCGGTAATGCTGGGATGCGGCATGGACTATTCCTCTCTCATTTAGCTTACTTCTGCACTACTATAAAAGTTTCCACAGGAAAGTGACAGCGGCCTAGCGAAACCGCATCACGCCCTGCTGCATGGTCGTTGCGACAAGACGCCCCTCGCGAGTGTAGAAATTACCGCTGGCCAGCCCCCGGCCGCCGCCGATGCGCTCTGCTTTGACAGTATGTAACAACCATTCATCGGCACGAAAATCTTCGTGAAACCAGAGCACGTGGTCAAGACTTGCCACCTGAAAATCGACATGCGCAAAATGCCGTCCATGTGCTATCAAGCAAACATCAATAAGAAATGCATCAGACAAATACGCAAGCACCGCCTGATGCAGTCCGGGTTCGTCAGGCATCGGGCCGGTTGTCTTCATCCACGCCTGCAAGAGCGGTTCTCGTGCCACCGGATTGTCCCAGTCTACGGGTTCTACAAGACGAATATCCAAGTCTTCTCCGGTAGTAATCATGAAGCTTTCGTCCAGATTATTGTGTTCCAAACTCAACTGGCGCTCACTGGGTAGCGTCTCTGGAGGCGGCACCTTCGGCATATCAGGCTGATAGTCATCCCCCGTCGAAGGCATCTGAAATGACAGCGAACTGACCAGAATAGGCTTGCCTCCCTGCAGTGCGACCACGCGCCGGGAACTAAAGCTCAGACCGTCTCGGGCAGGTTCCACCTCGAATATAATGGGTTTAGTCGGATCGCCCGGGCGCAGAAAGTACGCGTGCTGCGAATGCAGAATACGGTCGGAGGCAACAGTTGCCACGGCAGCACTGACGCACTGAGCCAATACCTGACCGCCATACACTCTGAAAGCGGCGGGATGCATATTGCCGGCACTAAATTTATTCTCACCCAGAGACTGGGGCGTTAGTACGTCGAGGAGTGTGTTGATCACGGGTGTTACCAGATTGCCAAATGAGGCGCTATTATCCAGATTTGTGGACCAATGCCAAACACCGTTTGGCGAGATCTGCGCACGGCAGTATGCCTTGCGGTCGATATATTTGATATTCTAAACCTTACACGCAATATTGACCGAGAAAAGGAAGGGCCATGAACAGCACAGTAACGCCGCTTGAGCTGCGCCGCGCGATACGGTCAGGAAAGCATACTGGCAACACCTCGGGCATGGCAGCGGGCTTTGTGCAATGCAATGTCGTGATTCTCCCTGCAGCCAATGCCAGCGATTTCCTCCGTTTTTGCCAGCTAAATCCTAAGCCTTGCCCACTGATTGCCGTGGGAGACGCAGGCGCGACAGCGTTGCCCGGCTTAGGAGATATTGACATCCGCACTGATGTGCCCCGCTACCGAGTGTTCCGTCAGGGAAAAATGACGGAAGAGACCAAGGATATCACCGCACTGTGGCGCGATGACCTGGTGTGTTTTGCACTGGGTTGTTCGTTTTCTTTTGAGGAGGCGTTGTTAGACGATGGCTTGGAGGTGCGCAATGTGAGCCAGAACCTGAACGTGCCCATGTATCAAACCGATATTGACTGTGCTGACGCGGGACCTTTCTCGAGTAAGATGGTGGTCAGTATGCGCCCGTTCAACGCCAGCGATGCCATTCGCGCCATTCAAATCTGTACACGGTTTCCCGCCGTGCATGGCGCGCCCATTCACTTGGGCGACCCCAGATTAATCGGCATTGAGGATCTGGAACGACCGGATTATGGCGATGCAGTGCAGATACAGGAGACTGAAATTCCGCTGTTCTGGGCCTGCGGTGTCACTCCACAAGTGGCTTTAGCTGCGGCCAGACTGCCGCTTGCCATCACCCACAGCCCAGGGTGTATGCTAATCACTGATGTGCGCAACAGCCAATTGGCCGTGCTGCAAGAATAGGGAGAATCAATGCAACTCAACTGCGATCTGGGCGAAAGTTATGGCAACTGGCACATGGGGCATGATGCTGCCGTCATGCCCTATATCGACCAAGCGAGTATCGCTTGCGGCTTCCATGCAGGTGACCCCCTGACCATGCGTAACACGCTAGCGCTGGCGGCGCAGCACGGCGTCGCCATCGGTGCTCATCCTGCCTACCCCGATATTGTCGGTTTTGGCCGTCGCAGCATGACACTCAGCCGCGATGAAATCATTGCCTGCCTGCACTATCAGGTGTCAGCATTGGAGGGCATGGCGCAGAGTCAAGGGTTGGCACTCTCCTACGTCAAACCGCACGGTGCCCTGTATCACGATATGATGGCACAGGACGGCGTGCGCGCCGCCATTTTCCATGCGATGGGCAGCTACCACCGACCAATGACACTGATGATGCAATCCACACTGCAGGCCGATGGGCACCGAGAGGAAGCGAAGGCTGCCGGCATACAGCTGTTGTTCGAGGCATTCGCCGATCGCTGCTATGGCGACGACGGCAGTCTCGTGCGCAGAAGCCAGCCAGACGCCGTGCACGACCGCGAGCGCATGCTGGCGCAGGTGCAGCAATTGCGGCGCGACAGCACCGTAACCAGCGTGAGCGGCCACATCATTGCACTACAAGTCGATACCCTTTGCGTCCACGGTGACAATCCTGAAAGCGTGCAATCCATCGAAGCGATTCGTGCGTTGGTAGACGGTGGCTGAATCACAGTGAAGCTGCGCATAGTGGGCGAGGATGCCCTAATGGTCTATTTTGGGGACGTCATGGATACTCAGACGTCCGCTCGCGTCCAGGCCGCTACCCGCGCCATCGAACATGTGATGGGCGAGGACCTTGTCGACTTAGTGCCCTCCTATGCGTCTGTCTTGATTCTCTACAACCCTTTACGTACCGACCACTTAAGTGTCGCAAGGCGCATACGAGATGTCGTGAGCAATGTGTCCGCACCTGCCGCCCTCGGGCATCGCACTGTCGTGCTGCCGGTTTACTATGCCCCTGAGGTAGGTGCCGATCTAGAGTTGCTCGCTGAGCGCGTCGACCTGCCTATCAGTGGAGTGGTTGAGCTGCACACAAGCGCCGAATACAGAGTCTACGCAATTGGTTTCGCGCCCGGCTTTGCCTACCTAGGAGAAGTGGATGAACGCATTGCGGCGCCGCGCTTGGCGACACCCAGAGCCCTTGTTCCGCGAGGCTCCGTTGCTATAGCCGATCGACAAACCGCCGTTTACCCTTCTGTTTCGCCCGGTGGTTGGAACCTGATCGGCCGCTGTCCAGTGCCAATGTTCGACCCCGACGTCCAACCCTCCATGCCGGTATCTGTCGGCGACACAGTGCGCTTTGAACCCATCAGTCGCGAGCGCTTTGTGACACTGGGAGGCGATCTGGCATGAGTATGCGCGTAGTGCAACCAGGCATGCTCAGCCTGCTGCAAGATAGCGGACGACAAGGTCAGCACCGCCTCGGGCTAAGCAATGGCGGGCCAATGGATCGGGAAGCATTTCACTACTGTAACCGTCTACTGCAAAACTCGCCCGCTAGCACCGCCATCGAAATCAGTGTTGGTGGCCTGCAGCTCGAAACCCTCGTCGATACCTACATTTGCCTCACCGGTGCGCCCATGCCGCTCAGCATTAACGGCCAGGACAAGCCTTTATGGGAGGTGCAACGCGTCTGCGCCGGAGACAGCATACAGGTCGGCTTTGCCCGAACAGGCTGCCGCAGTTATTTCGGCGTAGCGGATGGCTTTACCATAGAAGCGCGTTTTGGCAGTACCGCAACAGTGGTGAGGGAAAATATCGGCGGCTTACAAGGGCGCAGCTTGCAGGCTGGCGATCAACTGCCCTGCCCCACTACAAACGCACGCAAACAGTATTATTTGGCTGCCAGAGACAGACCTCGCTATCAGAAGACGCTAACGGTGCGCGTCATTCCGGGGTATCAGCAGGGCCATTTCAACCGGGTAGAGCAACGTCGATTTTTCGGAAGCACCTATACAATATCCGAGCGCTGCGATCGCATGGGCTATCGACTGGAAGGGCCTGCCATAACCTGCGATATCGAGGGTGTGTTATCCGAAGGCATCTGCTTTGGCGCAATCCAATTACCGCCAGATGGACAACCGATCGTGCTGCTCAATGACCGTCAGACCATCGGGGGCTACCCTAAAATTGGCGCAGCGTTGTCGCTGGATGCGGCACGGATGACCCAATTGGTGCCCGGGAGCAGCGTGCACTTTGCACCCATAACGCATCACACCGCACGCAAGGCCCTTGAGTTGGCGCGGCGTTTTACCCTGTGCAAGCCTTTGCAAGAGCGTCGATAATGTACGAGCAGCAACTGAGCGAGTCCATTGAACAGCTGTTAGTGTCGAGAAATCTGCGCCACATGACCGTCGCCCAAGCAGCCCTCCAGCCCGGCTACTATCTGCGCGCCGCCAGACACCTGCGAGACATCACCGGCGCAGTTATCATTGGTACGGGATTTCCCGTGCTCGGCACCTTTGAAACCGATGGGCCAGTCGGCGCCATAGCGCTGTATCAGGCTTTGGAAACGCTGGGGGCACGCCCCTATATAGCATGTGGAGCACCGCTGTCACACGCACTCGCTACTGACTATCGCATTTTACCGTTAACCGCACGCAACCAAGAGGCGGCATATAGGGAAGCGACGACGCAACTATTGGCCTTGCAACCGCAGGCTATCGTCGCAATCGAGCGTCCTGGCATTGCCGCAGATGGCCATTACTATAATATGCGAGGGGAAGACATTACCGCTCACTGTTTTTATTTCGACCCCTTCATCAGTCAGGCGAATTGCCCTACCATTGCAATTGGGGATGGTGGCAATGAAATCGGCATGGGCAATATAGCCAGAACGCTGACCGACCTGGACATCACCGCCTCGATTACCTGCTGCAATGAGCTGCTGGTAGCCGATGTCTCCAACTGGGGTGCCTATGGCCTAATCGCTTTTTTGGGTTTATGGTCGCAGCAGGACCTGCTGGCGAAAATCTCGCCGGAGGAGCTGCTTCAGTATCTCTCTGATCGGGGCAGCGTTGATGGGGTGACCAGAGAAAACACGCTCACCGAAGACGGGCTACCGTTATTTGAGGGAGCAAACATCATTGAGCAGCTGCGCATGCTCACACATTTTTTGCCACTCGCAATATAGCGAGGCTGCAGTGAAACAACAGGTATATGAATGAGTATTGTTTATCTAAACGGCAATTATATTCCGATGAACGAGGCCCGCATCTCGCCGATGGATCGCGGCTTTCTATTTGGCGACGGCATCTATGAAGTTGTGCCCTCCTACGACGGCAAACTCGTCGGCCTTGCTTCGCACCTCAAGCGCATGCAGGACGGACTAGACGCGATAGAAATAGAGTTGCGAGTGGACTACGACCATTGGCGTGAAATTGCATCACAACTGATTGCGCGCAACGGCAATGGCAACCTTGGACTTTATTTCCATGTCAGCCGCGGCGCCGATACAAAGCGCAATCACGCCTACCCCAATGACGTCGCACCCACTATTTTTGCGTTCGCTTATGAGATTCCATCGCCACCGATAGCAGACAAAAAGGCGACAACACCCTTTACCGTTATAACGGCAAAGGATCTGCGCTGGCAACGTTGTAATATTAAATCGACCTCACTGTTGGGTAATGTTATGCATTATCAGCAAAG
>Ga0075447_10000933_pt1 | contig 14057 bp, 10 predicted proteins | sample CoawatmetaG10DNA_FD_72352 | JGI IMG/M metagenome (GOLD analysis project Ga0075447, IMG submission 72352) | Marine microbial communities from the West Antarctic Peninsula - Coastal water metaG104-DNA | ecosystem: Environmental > Aquatic > Marine > Coastal | place: Atlantic Ocean: West Antarctic...
AAAAAGTTAATAGCATTGAGACCTAGAATGATGTTTACTTTCTCTTTATTTAATTTAATTATTTTTTTAGCTAGTTCTTCAATTGTCAATTGATTATTTGACTTAATCATATATTTTCCCTCAGGATATTTATGGGCAATGTGGAGGCAGTTCACAATTTCTTCAACATGTGTAAGATTAATTTCAATTCTTGATTTTGGGATATTAATATCAGTTTTTTTTATCAAATTTTTTATAAAAACATCTAGAACTTTATTTCTATAATCATCTGGCCCAAAAGTATCAAATAAAAATACTTCGATTACTTGGAACTCTTTATTTGCCCAAGCTATGAAATTATTTTTAACTTTTGAATATGAATTTTGATACTCCTGATCTAATAATTGCATATAAGATGAAGTGCATATTAACCTCTTCAAACCATTTTTTTTTAATTTATTACAGAGATTATATGGAAAATTAAAATTTGATTCTTCAATTAGTCTCTCTTCAGCTTGATTTTTTGGTTTTGGATTATAGTAGGTAGCAAAATGAAATAAAACTTCAGATTTGTACAAGCTCAACTCACTAATATCAAAGTTTTTTAACTTAGGGATAAGTGAATTCTTATAGATACCTATGGTATTGTTTCTTCCAAAATTAATTACAATATCATAATCATTAATTATTTTTTTTAAAAAATGTTGGCCAATAAATCCAGTTATACCTGTTGTATATATTACTTTAGACATTCTAGGTTCCATTTCTTAAATCAAATGAACGAATATCATCTTTTACCCACTCTCCTTTATCATCCTTAGACCATACCCGATGATCGCGAAAAGAGTCAGCAATGCTATCAAATTTTTCTTCAGTCATGTCAACATAATTCAACCACCTATTTAAATCTCGATATGGCTTAACATGATCATATTTTTCTACGAGGATGATAGCCTTATCTCTGGTGAGATGTCCGGTTCTTATATCCTTGGAGGCATGATCGGAGCAACGGCCATAACCAAACTTTATCCACTTCATATAGTCATGAATACCATTTTCATGCATGTCATCAAGATTAGAGAAATTGCGGTAGGTTCTTTCAAAAGGAAGACGAGCTGGTTCCCAGTTGTATTTATCTATAATGAGCTCAGTCTGAGATATCGGATCCCATTCAATAAAGTTGCCGATATAAACACCCTTCAACTTATTGTCTGCAAACTCTTTATCAGAGGGCATTTTGCACCAACGCAAATCTCTCTCTGTCAATCCCCCCTTACCAATCATATCTAAACGAGAAAATCCTCTCATATCATGTTCAAACACCATTCTTTTATTAAATTCAGCGTAGTCATCTGGAGAATGCATACCAGATATGTCCCACGGCATTTCACCCCAAATAAATAATGGAACCTGAAATCTTAACGCTGCCTGGGTTGGAATAGCTAAAATACCGGCATGATTGTGCCAGTTCATATCACCCATCATCTCAAAGGTAAGCTTATTAACCTTCTTGAGATTGTCTACACCTGGATGAAATATATAATGATCACAGTTAAATACCTCTGCCATCCTATCAAGGTTTTTCTGTCCTTCGGGTAAATAATTATTACCATGGTAAGTGACAAGCAAGGGATCAAAGCCTAACTCTTTGATTACATGTACCTGCCAATAACTGTCTTTGCCTCCGCCTACCGGGATTATACAATCATAATCGCCAGGAGTTGAGGCTCTTGCCTCTTCCAAGATTTTCACTAGCTTATCTTTTCTTCCCAGCCAACTGTCTGTAGTTATTTCTGAAGCTTCTTCAAAAACCCCACAAGAGCTACAAACACCATCATCATCGAAGCCTAAGTTCACTGCAATCTCTGGGTATACGCACTTAGCACAAAAATTTCTTTTTATCATCAATTATCTCCAACATATGTAATAGATTGTATTTTTGGTTTTCTTACTTTGTAATTAGCATCGTAGAGGTGTTTATTGATTTCGAACACTGCATTTTCAGTATACTGAAAGATATTGGAGGCAGCAATTCCACTAGGCGAAGCATAATCAATAACCTCGGCAAAATGTTTAGGCGATCCGGCACCACCCATCGCTACAACCGGAACGCTAACTGACGTAACAACATTGTTGACTAACTCCAGATCGAAGCCACCAGCCTTACCATCACGATCAATCGAATTTATTAGGATTTCGCCAGCACCCATGCTCTCCATTTTTTTTGCCAAAATTTCAGGACTTACTCCTGTAGCTTCTTTACCAAATCCTACAAAAACCTCCCAAGAAACTGGGCTGACTTTCTTTGCGTCAATTGAGATCACAATACACTGTGATCCAAAAATTTTTGCGCACTCAGAAACAAACTCGGGCCTATAAAAGGCTTCCGTATTAATTACTACCTTATCTGCCCCAGCAGCTAATCTCAGCTCAACATCTTCAAGAGTTTTTATTCCCCCTCCAATTGTTAAAGGCATAAATGATCGTTTTGAAAAATCATGGATGATCTCTAAGATCGAACCTCTATTCTTGAAGTTTAAATCGTCACGTTTCAAGTCATAATTTTTATCTCGACTAATATCTAAATAAATCAATTCATCAGCATTCCAGTTACTGAATCGACCTACAATAGAAGAAGGATTTCCTAATACTTGGTGACGCTTGAAACCCTTACTTTGTACAACCCTACCATTCTTTAAAAGTATGACGGGAATAACTCTATGATTAGCCATTTTTAGATATCTCTATATTTAATTTCTGAAAAGTTTTTTAATAACCTTAGACCATTTTCTTGACTTTTTTCAGGATGAAATTGTACCCCAAAAATATTATTTAGCTGAATAGCTGCTGCAAATTCAATTCCATATTTGGCAGTTGCCAAAATGGCTTTATCATCCTCTGCTTTTACGTAATAGCTATGAACAAAATAAAATGTAGAGCCATTGTCAATGTCCTTAAATAATCTACTGTCATAACGATGCTCCACCTCTGTCCAACCAATATGAGGGACTGGAAGATTATCATGCGGGATTAACTTTTCAGTAGATCCTTTAACCCAATCAAGACCTTCTCTTTTTTCAAACTCCGTACCAAAAGACATCAGAATTTGATGACCAACACAAATACCAAGGAATAATTTTTTTTCTTTAAGGATTTCCAATCTTAGATTTTTAATCAAGTCCATTTGGTTTAATCTACGCATACAATCATTAAATGCGCCGACTCCTGGCAAGATGATATGGGACGATTTAGCTAAATCCTCAGCAGTGGTTATTTCTAAATAATTAATTTCCAAGAAATCTAAAGCATTACATACCGAACGATAATTACCAGATCCATAATTTACTACTCCTAACATTGGAACGCTCCTCTAGAATGGACTACTACTAAAACTTTCTTTTTAAATTTGATATTTTTGGAAATAAATGACATAATCGTAGGATAACAACCACTCAAATCAAAACTGTTCGTTCCTACCACCGTGGAGTAGGTTTAAGGACATTTGACCACCCTTCCCCCTTATAAAAAAACTGATGATTTAATCATAACCTTTGATGTAAATTTCACTACTCAAGTATTAACAAAATTTAAAAAATCAAAACGATTTGAAGATATCCATAATCTCATTATCCAACTTCATGAAGAAAGAATAATGAATAAAATAAAATATTAATATTGTTTTTAAGTGTTCATATTTTCTTATCTGTTAAATTTTTCATAAAATTCGCAATTCTAATCTAGAAAATCTACAACTAAGTTAGGGCGCCCAATATTACCACCATACGGGGTTGCAGTGAGAGAGCCGCTGATAGTTAAATCATCCGTAGGGTCCCACACTCTAGCAACAACAGCTACTGAATATTTATCTGAAGTATTTTGATTTGAAGTATGAACCATATTTTTATTAAAGATGACTAAGTCTTTAGTGCTGACATCACACCAATGCTCTTTGTATTCTTTTAATAAATTTGATGGGATTTCATATTGAATAAAATAATTACTCTTATTTTGAGTATTTTTATTGTAACCTTGATAATCTGAAAATGGAAAATCACGTAAGTGGCTTTTTTCTTTAAACGACATTGTTCCATTTGATTTTGATTTATTATTAAAAAGAGGAAGCCAAATATTTAGAAACCGTCTTCTTTTTGGATAGTAATGTGCTTCAGAATGCCATTTATAAAGAAGTCTTTCAGTATTTGGACGGTTGACGAATAACGCTGGGCCTTCAATTAAAACAGAATTTTTTTTGCTTCCTAGCAGTGAAGTAGTCAAATGATTAAATCGCTCACTAAATAATGCCCTCGCCCCAACTGATGAAGTTAAATATTTTTGAACTTGATACAAAGCTTCCTTATCATTCAACTCCATCATTTCATAAATAGCTGAAAACTTTTCAAAATTTGACATATTGCTATTTTCAACATCTATAGCTTGTTGTCTATAATCTCCAATTTTTTTAGCTTGAAGCAAATATAAGTCAACCACTATTGTTTCAAAGTTATGTAACTCTTTGGAAGTAAAAAAATCTTTTAATGTAGTAAAGCCAACTTCAGTAATTTCTTTTTTTGCTGTTTCAATATCATTATTATCTTGCAGAATCTTCATATTCACCTTCCATATAAATACTTTATGTTTTATCTTACATAATTAAAATAAAATATAACAAACACTTGATAAAAAAAAATCGCTATATTCCTAACCGGTCAAGATTAAAGTAACAATTAATCCAAATAAAATTGTTGGTAGTTTTGTCAACACTTATATTTTACTATTGGATTAGTCAAATGTATAGTATTTTAATTTCATCTTAGATACTTTAGATGGGTAATGTTTGATTCTAATATTGTTTACAAGATCATCCCTTTCATGCCTACTTTTCAAGATATAACTAACAGATGTATTAAACCATTCATATCCTCTATGTGTTTTGATTTCCCATTAGTTTAGTTTCTCACTGATCCTTCTAAATCCCAACCCTTCTTCTTTCATCAACTGGATCAAAGAATAAATCATATGTTGACGGATACTGCATCCTTTATCGTATATTAAGGAATTGGATTGAAATTGAATAGAAAATTCAAGATGTGGAGCGGCACTGGTAAAAAAAGTACAATACAAATTCATTCCGTCACGGTGGAATAGTTTTGTTTATTTTTGGGGATAATAATATATAAAAATTTCTACTCTTTTCTAACAAAACAAGAAATAACCCCTTAATTATCCATATCAATCCTGCAGGCTTTTTCTCGTTAAAAGGGAATAATTACGAAGAAAAGTTTATTAAATCATGATGTGAATTCTCATGCTAAACAACCTGCATCGATTATTAACATTTTATCCATTAAATCCTCTTAAGTATTCTGATGGACTGCTTCAATAAGATTTACCGCTTTCAACTTATCAACAATATCAAAAAGCTCTTCTGCTTGCACACCTATTATATTAGCAATATCAATTAAATCGTTATCTCCATCAGCATAAGCAATGAAATTCATCATTACCCGCACGTCAGAACTAGCGGTTCTTGTTGATAAAGTTGGGTATAGCTTTCTTTTTCCTAATTGCGGTTCGCATAAAACATTTACTTTATAATAATTATTATTTTCAAGTAATTCTATTGCTTTTTTTATCTTTTCATACCCACCATATAATCCATTAGGTGAGATTAACGTCAAATCATCCAAAGATGTGTGATATTCTGGATATGTTCCATATTTAGTTCTACAAATTGTTGCTATTGGTAAGTCTACACCAGGAGAGCAATATTGCCTTTCGTCACTTGCCCTATCTAAAAAAGTGTATTCCACATAATCTACATCTTGTAATACGTGTTTAGAGACTTTGTCTGATAGTGTATTTCCATACCTTGTGGGTAAATAGGAATAGGCTCTATCATCACCAATTGTGGTTATATTAAATCCAGCAATTATATTTTTTTTCATATTATCAATATTTCTACTTATATATGTTATTGAACCTATCGTCTCAGGAATAAATACTATTCTATAAGAGTATTTTCTGTGATTAAGGGATTTAATAAAATTAACTAAAGCAGTTGTTACAACTGGACCTGATAATTCATTATTTGCCATTGATGGGTGACAAATATAAGTGGATAGAAAAATTTCTTTTTCAACTTCTCCTTTTATTTTAATCTCTCCATATGTCAAACTACCATTTTTTAATTCACTATCAATTTTAACTTTATAAGTCCCTTTTTTTAATTTTTGAAACTCATTAAAGCTAAGACAAAAACCCCATCTTGGGCAATAGTATGATGTAATATATGGTATCGCCGTCGGTTGCTCTTCAAGATAATATAAGTGCTCTATAAGCTCCTCTAGCTCTATTTTTTTATCAATTGGGGTGGAATAACCAACTATGTGTAAATTATTTGTCTTAAAGTCACAAATTTTATTACCATCTGGACCTATAATATATCCATCATAACAATTCCACTCTTGTGGAATTGTCCAGTCGAAACACTTAGTTCCAGTTGGAACCTCATTCACTTCAAGTTCAGGAATAATGTTCTTTATATATTGAAGTGTTTGCCTTACTCCATCACCACTCAAACTTCTATTAATTGGGAATAAATCAACAGCCCAATCATACATTTCTTGCCCTATTTTCTTCATATTTGAATTCAGCATATTTTGTGCAAACTTTAAGCGTTATTTTATTTTAATATTATATTCTATAGGACTTAAATTTTTTAAATTCTACAGTAAATTCATTTATTACTTAATTACAAAAAAATGGCAATCATAAAGATAATAATGATGAGAGTATAGGCTATAACCATAATTTAGAAAGTTATTCTATGGAGTTAATGACTATATCCTAAGAAAATCAAGATTAATAGAAGGGAAGTAGTTAGAAATCAACAATTTAAAAAATAATTAAGAGGAAATCTTGCTTTTTATTAAGCAATTATGTGTAACATAAACAAAAATTTAATATCTTATATATTAAAAAAAATTAAGTTTTATAAATTTTGATTTATATTCCTCTATTCGCTTTATGATTGAAATTACTGAAAATGATAAACAAAAAATTAGGCATCAGGGATGGGTTAGTGTTAATTTAAATGTTAGTAATCAAACTCTGGATGATTGTGCTAAATCAATCTTAGAAATGAGAAAAAAGTGCTACGATTTTTGGCCATATAAAAGAATTTATCATGATTATCTAGAGCCAAAAACTAGAAATATTGCAGCGGTCGAAATTCCATTCCATAAATCTATTATACAAAAACCAATTATAGATCTTTTTAGTCAAATTAAACTTGGTAAAGCAGTTAATGACTTAACTGATTGGGATGATAATTTCATGTCTTTATGCAGGATCTTTACTATGAATAATAAAAAATATAAAGGTCACTTTCACCGGGATAATAATGAATTGCCTAATGTAAAACCTTCTTCTATTCAAGTTGCTTTATTTATTGAAGATCAACCAGGCTTCAGGATTTTTAAAAAAAAATATGATATTGGAGGTGAAAAAGCAATTATTGATAAATCTATCAATGAAACTCTTTTAGATAAAAAATTTCATAAACTAAGAAATAATTGCATTCTTGATGTTAACGCAAAATACTATCATGACATTATTGGAAAGAAGGGGACTGTACTTTTTTTTGATTCTAGCCTACTTCATCAGGGTCACTCTATGAAAAGAAGGTTAGATTTCCATATGAGATTTATAAAACTAAGTGATGAAAATTTAACTGAGTCACTAATAAGAAATGATTTTCATGACTTTAAGACTACGGAAACATATAATTATAATGCTGAACTTGAGAAGATGAATTTAGGAAGTATTCCATTCTCAATAGAAAAAAGATCTTTTTTAAAGGCGTTTGCAAAATCTCTAAATTACTATTTACCAATTCGTAATTTAAAAGATTATTTGATGGTGGACAAGGAACAATCCGTGCCAAAGAATTTTAAGATAGATATCTTGGCTAATTCTGTTTTCCAAAAATAACCTCTCTAATTTTATCTGATCATTATTGAGAAATTTTTGTTTAATCTCAACTTAAGAGTTGAATGAAATAAGTATTGAAAATTGCAGGAGTGATTTAAACTATCCCAGGTTTTTTTAGAAATAAATTCACTAAAAATTTTTACAATACTAATGATTAGTCACCATCTCATTTATTTTGTCAAACCTACTGACTCTCAATTAAACTATTTATGTAATTTCTTTATTCAACTTCTTGACCATTTTCATTACACCAAGTCCATTTAATATCCTTATTATTGTCATTGAATGAAAGCAGCCTCAATAAATCCATATCGAGTCTATAATATAGATAAAAGTAATCTACTTGGAAAAACAATGTACTTAGAAAACTTAGAAAATGCTTTAAATATTATGACGAAAAAGAGAATCTGGTACTTCAACTTTTAGATTTTTCTGAAACATATGCTGATGTTGATAATTTTATTGAGGATTTTGGTTACAAGCCAAAAAATAGATTTAAGCAAGGTATAAAAAAACTTTGCAGAATACTATAGAGATTATTATGGTCAAAAAGATTTTAGTTACTGGTGGCGCCGGCTTTATAGGCTCAGCTGTTATTCGTCAAATTATAAATGAAACTTCACACCATGTTATTAATATCGATAAACTTACTTATGCAGGAAATTTAGAGTCACTTAAATCTGTTGAGAATAATGCGAGGTATAAATTTGAAAAATCGGATATTTGTGATGCTAAAAGAATTGGACATATATTTGCTAAATATTCACCAGATATCATTATTCATTTAGCTGCTGAATCACATGTTGATAGGTCTATTGATGGACCGGTCGATTTTATTAATACTAACATTATTGGCACTTATACTCTTCTTGAAGCAGCAAGAAAGTATTGGCTGGGATTAAGTGTATTAAAAAAAGATACTTTTAGGTTTCATCATGTTTCCACTGATGAAGTGTATGGAGATTTGGATAATTCAAGCAGTTTATTTACAGAAGAAACCTCATATGCTCCAAGCTCCCCTTATTCAGCCACTAAAGCTAGTTCAGATCACTTGGTTCGCGCTTGGAATCGCACCTTTGGAATACCAATATTAATTACAAATTGTTCTAACAATTATGGACCTTACCAGTTTCCTGAGAAACTTATTCCATTGATTATTAATAATGCAATTCAAGGCAACAATCTTCCAGTGTACGGAGATGGTAAGCAAGTTCGCGACTGGCTATATGTCGATGATCATGCAAATGCTCTTTTAAGGGTCGCAATGAATGGAAAAGCTGGGGAAACATATAATATAGGTGGGCACAATGAGTTAAAAAATATTGATGTTGTTAGAACTGTATGTAATATTTTGGATGAGCTCATTCCAAATAAGCCAAATGGTATTTTAAAATATGAACAGCTTATTAACCATGTTGTTGACAGAGCTGGACACGATAAAAGGTATGCAATAGATGCAAGTAAAATTGCTACTGAGCTTGACTGGATGCCTAAAGAGACATTTGCTTCAGGAATTAGAAAAACAATTCAGTGGTATCTTAAAAATAAAAAATGGACTAAAAAAATAAAAAATGGTAATTATCAAGGACAAAGGTTGGGAGTGATTAAATCATGAAAGGTATTATCTTAGCTGGAGGTTCAGGCACTCGATTGTATCCAATTACTCAAGTTATTTCTAAGCAACTATTGCCCGTTTATGATAAGCCAATGATTTACTACCCTCTGACAACCTTAATGCTTGCTGGTATTAGAGATATTCTTATTATTTCAACTAATCAAGATACTAGTAGATTTAAAGAGTTATTAGGAGATGGGTCTCAATTAGGAATTCATCTAAAATATGAAGTTCAACCTTCACCAGATGGATTAGCTCAAGCTTTTTTAATAGGTGAGGATTTTATTGGGAAAGATTCTTGTGCTTTAATTCTAGGAGATAATCTTTTTTTTGGACATGATTTTTCTGATTTATTATTTTCAGCAGCATCTAAAAATGAAGGTGCAACAATTTTTTCATATCCTGTTAGAAATCCAGAAGATTATGGAGTAGTAAATTTTGATAACTTGGGTAAAGTTCTTGACATTGAGGAGAAACCAATAAATCCAAAAAGTAATTATGCTGTTACTGGGCTATATTTTTATCCAAATGATGTTATTAAAAAAGCTTATAAAGTTATACCATCTGAAAGAGGTGAATTAGAAATTACTTCAATTAATCAAATGTATTTGAAGGAAGGAAGGCTTTCTGTAGAAATCATGGGAAGAGGCATGGCATGGTTAGATACTGGAACTTGTGAATCCCTAGTAGAAGCATCTCAATTTGTTCATACTTTAGAAAAAAGGCAGGGTTTGAAAATAGCTTGCCCAGAAGAAATATCTTGGAGAAATGGCTGGATAAACTCCTCCCAACTTAAAAAGATTGCTGAATCTCTGAAGAAAAGTAGCTATGGTGAATATTTATTGAAATTAACTGATAAAACTATATTTTAAGCTATGAGGATTATTGATAAACATTTTAATGCTGTTTATATCATTGAACCTATTATTCATCAAGATAATAGGGGTAATTTTATTGAGCGATATAATCCAAAGTTAAAGACATTGCTTGAAGTTGAATCACTAGATTTTTGCCTAGAGTATGCTTCAACTTCTAATTTAGGTGTGATAAGGGGTTTGCATTATCAAGTAAATGTTGAACAAGCAAAGCTAATTTCAGTATTAAATGGGAAAGTATTTGACGTTTTTGTTGACTTAAGAAAAGGCTCTAAAACTTTTGGAAAATATAAGGGTGTTGAATTAGACGCTGAATCAAAAAAAATGATATGGATACCACCAGGTTTTGCTCATGGTTTTTTGTCTTTATCTGATGATACTATTATGCTTTATAGTTGCACTGGTAATTATTCGCCAGAGAACGAAAAATGTATTAGGTGGGATGACAAGAGTATTGCTATAAAATGGCCAACAAAATCTAAATTAATTATCTCTGAAAAAGATATGCACGGAGACCAATTAAAGAACGCAGTTTTATTTTAATTAAGGTGAGAAAGACAATGAAAGCTAGAAGAGTATTTTATGCAGAAGCAAATTATGATAAAGAGGAAATTGATGCAGTAGTTGATGTACTTGAAAATCAAAGGCATGCTTTGGTTACTGGAAAGAAATGTGCAGAGCTAGAGAAGTTAGTTTCTAGAGAGTATGATAAAAGTTTTGGTTTAATGTCAAATTCAGGTTCTTCAGCTAATCTTTTGGCAATTCTAGCTGCCCAGTTAAAAAAAGGGTCTGAAGTTATAACACCTGCACTAACATTTTCCACTACAGTTGCACCATTAATACAAAGTGGATTGGTTCCAGTCTTTGTAGATATTGAAATGGAGACTCTTCAAGCTTCTTTAAACGAAATTGAAGGAGCAATCAATAATAAGACTTCAGCTATTATGATTCCAAATCTTATTGGAAATATGATTGACTGGGAGGAATTAAATCGCATTGCTAAAAAACATAAATTGTTATTGATAGAAGATTCAGCAGATACTATTGGCTATAAATTTAATGGAAAAAAAGGTAATCCATATTCTGATATAGTTACAACAAGTTTTTATGCATCACACATCATTACAGGAGCAGGAACAGGGGGGATGACGTGTTTTAATGATGAGAAAATGTTAAATAAAGCAAAATCTCTTCGAAGCTGGGGAAGAAGGTCATCACAGTATGGAGAAACTGAAGACATTGATAGAAGGCTTTCTGTTCAGTTATCTGGTTTTGATTATGATGATAAATATATTTTTGATGACATTGGCTATAACTTAATTCCTTCAGAAATTTCAGCAGCGTTCGCTCTAGTTCAATATAAAAAATTAGAAAATAATATCTCAATTAGAAAAAAGAATTTTAAGTTTATGGCTAATTTTTTAAGTCAATATTCTGATCTCTTTCAATTATTTGCTCCTGAACCAAAAGCTGAAATAAATTGGCTTGCCTTCCCATTTCTATTGAAAGGAAAGTTAGAGGGCAAAAGAAAAGATTTTCAAATATTTCTTGAGGAAAGAGGAGTTCAAACAAGAACAATATTCACTGGAAATATCTTGAAACAACCCATAATGGAAGGACTAAATTATAAGATGTATTCAACTGATTTTTCAGTGTCCAATCATGTAATGAAAAATGGAGTTTTATTAGGATGCCATAATGGCTTAAAGTTAGCTGATTTAGAATATGTTTCCAAAATCATTATGGACTTTGTAGATTCTAATGTTTAGCCAGATATTGGTTATTGCCTAAAAAATTATGATTAATATTTTCCAATCTTCTCTTGGTCAATAGGAACTAGAAGAAATTAAAAAGTCTTTAAGTCTAATTGGCTGGGTAGAGGGTCAGTAGTTCAGGAGTTTGAGATGAAATTTGCAAAGAATTTCTTGTTAAAAGTTAAGAAATACTAAACAACATGCAAAGTTAATTTTATCTACTTAATAAAAATAATGAAAAATAGCAGTTTACTTGTTCTATATACTAAAGAAGATTCTGATTTAACTACAAAATCTAAGATTGATATTGACAAGATTCTAACATTAACTCCTGATGCCTTCTTAAGCTTAGATTCAAATCATAAAAATGTAATAAGATCTATTGATAATTTTTCAAATTTAGATCATATAGAAGTTATTGACAAAGTAAGAGACATTGAATTAGATTCGGATTACTTAGAATATATACAAACTCTTAGCGATGAATCTGTAAAAGCAGTATTTCAGCATGAATTTCATCTTTATATTAGTATGTATGAAAGATTAAGGAGGACTGTGCCATTAGCAAAAAAGTACTTCTACATATCTAACAAAAAAATTCTTTCTTGCACTTCTAAGAAAGAATTAATAATAAAAATGTTAACCAAAATTAACTATGAAGAAAATTCTAGGCAAATTTCTATAAGACCCTCTATTTTCAGCGGAATCATAAACTCTATTAACCACATTTCTTCAATTCTGCTTTCTAATTATCAAATTATTGCATACACCGGGGATCATTATGGCCTACCAAACTTAATTAACAGTTTCCAGAATTATGACAATAAACTGAGGTTTGTACGATTTCGTGGCTCAAAAAATAATATTACTGATATTATTAAATCACTCTTTACATTAATAAGTATTTTATTAAAGAGAAGAAAAATAATTTTTACTATTTCCCCTCAAAATCTAAAAACTAAAATATTATTTGATGGAATTCACAAATGCGCAAAAAAAAGAGGTATTGAAAATGAGATCGCATTACATCAACAAACACTTTTATTGAATTTAACTATAACAAATGGACTTTTACATAGTTACAAAGATGTTCTAAAAAAAATAAAGCCAATATTTCTGATTGCACATGAGATGAAATATAGTCAAAATGCCTCACTTGCTGATGCAGCAAAGCAGTTAAATATTAGCTCTTACCTTATATCTCATGGAACTCATGTTTCAACCTTTGACAATGATCAGAGCAATTATGAACAAAAAGAAATGGCTAATGGAGTATTAGCCAGCACAATGGCGACATTTAATATTGTTCAATCATCGATTGCGGTAAGAGCTATAGAGTCCTTTTTTCCAGAATTAGATTATATTAAATATGATCCTATTATGTGGGGATATAATTCAAATCTTGGAATGCCAGCTAACAGTGAAAATGGCATTATTCATTTTCTTCATGCTAGCACATTTAAGACTATTCCTGTAACAAGGCCCTGGATATTTGAGTCATCTGATGAATTTTATGAGGGAATTAAAGATTTAATAGAAGTAGTATCTAAAATTCAAAATGTTTTTTTAACGATAAGGCTTAGACCGTTAGAAGAGTGCAGTTTAATTTGGATTCAAAACCTTGTACTTACTACTAATAATGTCAAAATTAAATTAGATGGCTCATTTATTGAAGATTTATTTAATTCAGATGTATTAATTTCAAATTCTTCTACTACTATCGAAGAGGCTGTTACACTAAATAAAAATGTTCTTCTATGGAGTCATGGCTCTCGCTACTCACATACGCAAAAATATACAAATGATAGAAGAATTAATAGCAATGCCACCAGTAAAGAAACC
>Ga0075447_10000937_pt1 | contig 14042 bp, 10 predicted proteins | sample CoawatmetaG10DNA_FD_72352 | JGI IMG/M metagenome (GOLD analysis project Ga0075447, IMG submission 72352) | Marine microbial communities from the West Antarctic Peninsula - Coastal water metaG104-DNA | ecosystem: Environmental > Aquatic > Marine > Coastal | place: Atlantic Ocean: West Antarctic...
GAACAGAAGTGGGCGACTTTGGCCGAGTCTTTCGGCAGCGTCTCGTCATGGAAAGCGCGCGCAGTGTCCGGGTCCAGCCCAAGATTGAACTGGTCTTCCCAACGAAACTCAAAACGCGCCTTGCTCAACGCGTTGTCGCGTATCTGCGCGCCTGGGTGTCCCTTAGCCAAATCCGCCGCGTGCGCAGCGATTTTATAGGTAATGATCCCGGTTTTCACGTCATCACGGTTTGGTAGCCCCAGGTGCTCTTTAGGCGTGACATAGCAGAGCATGGCGCAGCCGAACCAGCCGATCATCGCGGCGCCGATGCCAGAGGTAATGTGGTCGTAACCCGGAGCAATATCAGTGGTCAGCGGCCCCAGAGTATAGAAAGGCGCCTCATCACAGCACTCCAGCTGCTTATCCATATTCTCTTTGATTAACTGCATGGGTACGTGACCCGGACCTTCAATCATGCACTGCACATCGTGCTTCCAGGCAATCTTGGTCAGTTCACCCAGGGTTTCCAGCTCACCAAACTGCGCTTCATCGTTGGCATCAGCGATAGAACCGGGGCGCAGGCCATCGCCTAACGAGAAGGAGACGTCATAAGCCTTCATGATCTCGCAGATGTCTTCAAAGTGGGTGTACAGAAAGTTTTCCTGATGGTGCGCCAGACACCACTTGGCCATGATCGAGCCACCGCGCGAAACAATCCCGGTGACCCGTTTAGCGGTCATCGGGACGTATCGCAGCAGCACGCCGGCGTGAATGGTGAAGTAGTCCACGCCCTGCTCTGCCTGCTCTATCAGCGTATCACGGAAGATTTCCCAGGTTAGGTCTTCGGCAACACCATTGACCTTCTCCAGTGCCTGGTAGATGGGCACAGTGCCGATAGGTACTGGCGAGTTGCGGATTATCCATTCACGGGTTTCATGGATATTTTTGCCCGTAGACAAATCCATCACAGTGTCCGAACCCCAGCGGATACCCCAGGTCATCTTTTCTACTTCTTCTTCAATAGAAGAACCAAGCGCCGAGTTACCAATGTTGCCGTTGATTTTAACTAGGAAGTTACGGCCGATGATCATCGGCTCCAACTCGGTATGATTGATATTGGCTGGGATGATCGCGCGACCACGTGCCACTTCGTCGCGTACAAACTCTGGGGTAATTTCTTTGGGTACGGCGGCGCCAAAACTCTGGCCCGCATGCTGATCCGTCAACAATCCAGCGGCCCTTGCCTGCTCCAGCTTCATGTTCTCGCGGATGGCAATATATTCCATCTCAGCGGTGATGATGCCCCTACGTGCATAGTGCATCTGGCTGACATTGCGGCCCTCTAGCGCGCGACGTGGTGTACGCACGTGGGCAAAGCGCATGTGATCAAGCGACGCATCAGCCAAACGTTCGCTGCCAAAAGCGGAGCTTAGGTTAGGCAGCACTTCAGTGTCGCTGCGCGCGTCGATCCAGGCGCCACGCACATCCGACAACCCGGAGCGCAGGTCGATTTGTACGTCTGGGTCGGTATAGGGGCCGGACGTGTCATATACCAACACAGGTGCGTTGGGCTCATTGCCTTTATCGGTCTGGGTATCGGCCAGGCTGATTTCACGCATGGGTACGCGAATGTCAGAGCGTGACCCCTGAACATAAATCTTGCGCGAGTTGGGAAAAGGCTGGGTAGCGGCACCGTCAGCCCCGGAAATGGCGATGGCGGTATCAGGTAATCTGTTGTTCATTGTTGTGCTCCACTGCGTTGAAATATGCAGGGAACCGAAAAGGCGTGCGAGCCCGTCCGTATACACGGCAGGCCAGCAGACACATATCTCGATTCCTACGCCGGTACTAACCGGTTCAGGTTCAACGGGTATTATCTCAGCCACCACAATTGCGGCAGCACCCCGTCAAGATGTTGGGCACAGTCTAGGAGGTTGCCTGCCCGGCTTCAAGCCGTGCCTTGCGCTATTTTTAATACGTCTGAAGAAGCCGCGAAACCAGCTGGCAAAAACGCCGATCTAGCCAAGTCGTGCAGCAAAAACACTTTGTTCCGCCAAGCGCCCAATGCATTGCTTGACCGCGAGACAGCAGCTCTTTAGCCTTGGTTGACAATTCCAACCATGCGAAGGATTCATGCATGCTGCGCCCCCTGTTTGCTGCTTTATTGCTTGCCGGCGTTTCCGGACATGTTGCCGCCAATACTGACCTCATGACTATTTACCAAGAAGCTCTGCTGAATAACGCTGATTTGGCAGCGGCTCAGGCGGATGCCCGCGCCCGTCAAGAAGCACTGCCACAGGCACGTTCGCAGCTGTTACCCAACATTGGCATTGGCGCCGGCGCTGCACGTGAAGACCTTGAGATAAACGGTGTAGGGGGTGACGAGTACAGCACTCACTACTACCAGGCGAGCCTGACGCAGCCACTGTTTCGCGCTAACCGTTGGTTCGATTACCAGTCTGCCAAATCACTCAGCCAACAAGCCGAACTCGAATTCTCAGCAACTCAGCAGAATCTGATTCTGGAAGTCTCACAAGCCTACTTCAACGTGCTACGCGCCTCTGACAAATTAGCTACTGCAAAAGCTGAAGAAGACGCCTTCGAGCGGCAGCAGGAGCAGGCGCAGGAGCGCTTTGACGTGGGTCTTTCGGCACGCACCGATGTGCTTGAGGCTCAAGCGGGGTACGACAGCGCACGCGCCACTCGCCTGACTGCAAAAACCAATCTGGATGTCAGCTATCAAGCGCTGACACGCCTGACCAATCAGGATTACGAAAGCCTTTACGGCATCAGCCATGAGCTGCCCGTCTTGCCGCCGTCACCAGCTAATCTGCAAAAATGGGTTGAAACCGCCTCTGCACAGAACCTCAACCTGCTTGCCTCCCGTTACGCCATCAATAGCGCTCAGGACGGCCTGCGTAGCAGCAAAGCAGGCTACGCGCCCGTAGTGGATGCCTTTGTACGCTACAACGATACCAATGGCGGGGCCGAGGTCGCGCGCGCCGGACAAACGGCATACGACACCGAGCTGACCAGCTTTGGCGTAGAGTTAAGCATGCCTTTGTTTACGGGTGGTTTGACTACCTCGCAAGTGCGCGAGTCTACCTATCGTCTGACTCAGGCTGAGCAGTTAAGCGAAGCACAGAAGCGCCGGGTAGTGGAAAGTACTCGCAACCTCTATCGCACCGTCACCTCCAGCGTCGACGAAATTGATGCACGGCGAAAGGCTATCGTTTCTGCGAAAGCGGCATTGGACGCGACCCAAACCGGTTACGAAGTCGGAACCCGCAACGTAGTGGACGTGTTGGAATCCCAGCGCAACTTGTTCCGTACCGTACGTGACTACAACACCGCACGTTACAACTACATCATCGACAACCTGAGTCTAAAGCAGTCCGCTGGCACACTCAGCCCTCAGGATTTGGAAGAACTATCAAAGTGGCTGATTCCTGACTACGACCCAGATCGCGACTTCATCCCCGAGCCAACCGAAGAAGAGATGGAACGTATGTCTATGGGCCGTCAAACGCCGGCCAGACCCGCTAACGAAGAGTCATCGCGCTCAACCTTCTAAGTAACATGTCTCAGCGGCAATACAACACAAAAGGCGCCCAAGGGCGCCTTTTGTTATTTACTGCTTGCTCAGATCGAATTCAGAGCCGCTGCTCAATCCCCTGCAATAACAGTTCAAGCGCTCCCTGATTCGCCTCTACCACTGCCCGGCCAGACTCTCCCGCCTGCTGCCGCAAACGTGGGTCTTGCAACAAAGCCTCCACAGCCTCTGCCAGGCTTTGAGCATCGCCAACTAATTGCAGCGCGCCAGCGCCCTGCAGCAGATCGCTAATCTCGGTGAAGTTAAACCTATGCGGACCTGACAACACCGGCAAACCAAGCGCCGCAGGTTCCAGATAATTATGCCCACCATTGGGCACTAGGGATCCGCCGACAAAAGCCACATCAGCGCATGCATAAAGCATCACCAACTCGCCCATAGTGTCGCCTAGCAACACCTGATCAGCAGCTGCCGGCACACCACCTTGGCTACGCCGTACCTGCAACAAGCCTGCATCCGATACCAGCCGGGCAACGCTGTCAAAACGCTCGGGATGACGCGGCACCAGAATCAGCAACGCATCGGGCTGCTGCTGCAAGAGAGTCTGATGCGCACGCAGTACCTGCTCGTCTTCGCCCGCGTGTGTGCTGGCTGCAATCCATACAGGGCGCTCACCCCAGCCGTCACGTAGGGATTTCGCCTGAGCCAACAATGCTGCAGGCGGTCGAAAATCGAATTTAATGCTGCCGGTCACCGTCATTGCGGACTTATTCACACCTAGGGAAGCAAAGCGCAGCGCCTCAGCCTGACTCTGCACCGCCACCCAGTCCAATGCAGCGAACATCGGTCGCACAAGCCAGCTGACGCGCTTATACCCATTGGCCGAACGCTCAGACAAACGGGCGTTCGCCAGTATTAACGGTACCTCGGCACGCTCACACTCGGCGACCAGGTTAGGCCAGAGCTCAGTCTCCATGATGATGCCTATCTGCGGTTTCATTTTGCGCAGCAGACGCCGCTGCAACCAAGGCAGATCGTAGGGCAAATAGACATGACCCACTTGCTCAGCAAAAAGTTTGCGGATCTGTTCCGAACCGGTTGGCGTCATACAGGTAATAGTGATCGGCAACTCGGGGTGACGTTGCATCAACTCACGCACCATGGGGGCAGCAGCTATGCTTTCGCCTACCGAAACCGCATGCACCCAAATGCCGCCCTGACGTACATCGCCACCCAGCGCAAAGCGCTCAGACCAACGCTTGGCGTATGCCGGTGCGCGCCTTGCTCGATACAGCAAACGCAGCAGCACTAGCGGCATGCAAAGGGTAAATACGATGCTATAAAGGGTACGAGTCATGGCTTCTTCCTGTGATCAAGCGCGGCATAGAGTAGCAGATGTGACCAGCGGGCCCGGCAATGTCTATACTAGGGCTTTGCCGGGTACAGGCGAAGCCTGTCGGACAATCATTGTCAGGTATCTTTTATACCCGCAAGCCTTTTGACTAAAGCACTGGGAGCCCATGAGCACAACCCTTGAAACAGACATCTGCATCCTCGGCGGCGGCATCGCCGGACTCTGGCTAAATGCCCGTTTGCGCCAACTCGGTTATAGCACGCTGCTCGTCGAACGAGGCGCACTGGGAGGCGGCCAAAGCGTCAAATCCCAAGGCATCATTCATGGCGGAACCAAGTACGCATTGAATGGCAAGCTGAGCAGCGCAGCCGAAGCGATTGCCGACATGCCGGATCGCTGGCGCGCCTGCCTGGATGGCACTGGCGAACTGGATCTGCAGGGGGTGCGGGTGTTGTCCGAGCATCATTACCTGTGGTCGCCCGGTAGCCTGATCAGCAACCTCGCCGGCTTTTTTGCCAGTAAGGCGCTAAGGGGCCGAGTCGAGCAGATCAAGGGTAAACAGCTACCCACGGTGTTTGCTGACCGAGCATTCAAAGGCAAAGTCTATCAACTGGCCGAACTGGTCATCGACGTTCCCACTGCGATTAAACGCTTAGCCGAACTCGCCGGAAATAGTTTGATCGCAGATAGCTCCCCGCACCTGCAAAGGGCCGCTGATGGTGGTATTGAAGCAGTGCGTTTGCAACACCATCAGATCAAGGCGCAGCGCTACATTCTCAGTGCCGGCGAAGGCACCGAAAGCCTGCTGAGTGACTGGCAACAAGACAAACCTGCGATGCAGCGTCGTCCTTTGCAGATGGTACTGGTCAAGGGTGCGGCACTGCCCCCGCTGTTTGCCCATTGCCTGGGCAGCAGCCCCAAACCGCGTATGACCGTTACTACCCACCCCTGTGCCGACGGCCAGTGGTGCTGGTATTTAGGCGGCGATCTGGCAGAACAGGGTGCCGGTCAAGCGCCGGATGAACTGATCGCCAAGGCCAAGCGCGAGTTGCAGGAGCTATTACCCTGGATATCACTCGAAGGCACCCGCTGGACAACGTTGCCAGTCAATCGAGCGGAACCAGCGCAAAGCGGTTTAGTGCGCCCGGATACCGCCTTCGTGCAGCCCGTGGCCAACGCCTTGGTCACCTGGCCCACCAAGCTTGCTTTAGCGCCCAATTTGGCAGATCAAGTAATAGAACAGCTGCAGAGTCAGCAAGTAGTACCACACGCACCAACGCCCATTACTGACACTTTAACCAAGCCCAAAGTCTCGGCTCCGGTATGGGACATCTGCTTTCCATGAGTCTGCGTCCTTACTACCGCACGCTGGGCGACACCGGGTTGAGCCTTTCGGCGCTGGGTTTGGGCACCGTCAAGTTCGGCCGCAATCAGGGTGTAAAATATCCCGGCCAATTTGATCTGCCGTCCGATCAGCAAATACGCGAGTTATTGGCCCAAGCACATGATCTAGGCATAAACCTGCTAGATACCGCACCCGCTTACGGCATTAGCGAACAACGTCTAGGGCCTCTACTAGCAAGGCAACGCCAGGACTGGTTGATTTGCACCAAGGTGGGCGAGGAGTTTAACGCGGGCGTCTCAAGCTTCGATTTCAGCGCTGCACATACGCGCCGATCAATCGAGCGTTCACTACAGCGCCTACATACTGATTACCTGGATCTGGTGCTGGTGCACTCTGATGGCAATGATCTGCAAGTGTTGGATGACGAAGTTTACCCCGCACTGCAGCAACTCAAGCAGCAAGGCCTGATCCGCGCCTTCGGCTTTTCGGGAAAAACCATAGAAGGCGGCATTAAAGCGCTTGAGCAAGGTGATTGCGCCATGGTCACCTACAATCTGAATGAACAAACCGAACGCCCGGTGCTCGACTTTGCCCTGTCACACAACAAGGGCATTCTGATAAAAAAAGCATTGGCCAGCGGTCATCTCTGCTTAGCCGGTGAAGATCCCGTACGCAAAGGGTTGGAGCTAGTACTCCAGCATCCCGCCGTCACCTGCGCGATTATAGGCACCATCACCCCGCGCCACCTCGCGCAAAATGTGCAGGCCGCCACTGCGGTACTCGCCTCACAGGAGTAACGCATGACCTTGATCGTCGCACGCAAGAGTCCCATCGTGTTCAAAACCCAGGCCATTCAGGTGCAGGCTAGTAGCGAAGTGCTGCGCTATACCCCAACCGGTAACCCCCTGAGCTTTGCCGAGATGCAGCAACGGCGACAAGCAATCAAAATAGATAACCCCGAACATTTCGAACTAACGGTTGCCAACCTGGGGGTGTCAGTTGATCTACAACTGAAATGGCAAGGACGCGAGTTTCAGCTACTGGTAAGACAGGATCGACCCGACCATGGTGACAACGTGCTAAAGCTGTTGTCAGGCTACGTGCCAGCCCATGAGTTACGCGTGCCGCTACTGACCGCCATGACCGAAATAGCCGAAGAACTGTTAATCGAAACCGAATCGGGGTGGCTGCAAGGCCAGTATCAGAATACGTGGCTGCCAACGCCCTATGCTGGAAGCTTGGCTTTGGACGAGGAAAAGGTATTCCGGCTGACCTCGCGTAGCGGCGCCAGCCGACCGGTAATTTGTCGCGAGCTGAACCTGCTCGAACGCCCGCGCGCTTACGTTCACCTACCCAGCAACTCGCTGCAGTTGGTCTATCAGATGCAGTTGGAGCTGCCAGAGTCGGCGCAACGACTGTCGCTGCTGCATACCGATGAGTTTCTTGATGAAGAGAGCGGTGAGCTGGTCGCACAAATGGACTATCAGCGCCCTGAACTATTCCTGGCCGAACGTGTAAACGGCGCAGCAACCGGTCATTTATTCACTTTGCAAAAAGGTGAATTGATAGAACAGGACAGCCGTGACATGACGTTGAGCGAGGCCTTCGCTGAACAACGCGGATGGGTGGTAGAAGCCCCGCATTGCAGCTGGCAGGAAGGCCTTGGCGAGCGTTAGTACATTGAGTGACGATCAGCCTTGATCGCCACGCTCGCGGATTTTTTCCACAATAGCGGTAGTTGAGCAGCTCTCAACGAAGTTGAGCACTTTCACTTCGCCCCCATAGGCTTGAACAATAGGCGCGCCTACCACTTGCTCTACGCTGTAATCGCCGCCTTTTACCAGCACATCAGGTTTAACCTGCTCCAGCAATCGCTCCGGGGTATCTTCACCATAACTAATGACCCAGTCCACCGCGCCCAGACCCGCCAGCACTGTCATGCGTCGTTCGACGCTGTTGATCGGCCGCCCCGGGCCCTTCAGTCGTGTTACCGAAGCGTCATCGTTAATGGCCACAATAAGGCGGTCACCCTGGTTTCGCGCCTCTTCCAGATAGCCTACATGGCCAGCATGGATGATGTCGAAGCAACCGTTGGTAAACACAACACGCTCTCCCACGGCACGGGCATCATCCAGCGCCTGCAGCAACTGTTCGACACCGACCACACCACGCTCACTACCCTGCTCGCGCTGCACCGCACGACGTAGCTCGGGCCCACTGATAGCGGCGGTGCCCAACTTGCCAATCACGATACCAGCGGCAATATTCGATAGCGCTACTGCATTGGGTAGCGTTTCGCCGGCAGCCAAAGCGGCAGCCAAGGTAGAGATCACCGTATCGCCCGCACCCGTTACGTCGAAGACTTCCAACGCGCGCGCAGGAAGATGCAGCGCAGGCTCACCCGTACGCAAGAGCGTCATGCCTTGCTCACTGCGAGTCACCAGCAGAGCATCAAGCTGCAGTTCAGCGACCAACGCCATGCCTTTTTCGACCAGCTCCTGCTCGCTACTGCAACGTCCTACCACTGCTTCAAATTCCGACAGGTTTGGGGTGATCAGGCTAGCGCCGCGGTAGATGGAGAAATCGCTGCCCTTAGGATCTGCCAGCACAGGAACGCCGTGCTCGCGGGCGAGCTTGATCAAAGCCTGATGATTAACCAATGCACCTTTGCCGTAGTCCGACAACACCAAGACTTTGACCTTATCCAGCAAGCCGGCAACTGAGGCCAGCAGCGCGTCAGCATCGGTGTTGAAACGCTCTTCAAAATCCAGGCGAATCAATTGCTGATGGCGGCTCATGACACGCAGCTTGGTGATAGTCGGCTGATCCTTGCACTGCTGAAAGTCGCAGTAAACACCAGCGGCATTCAAACGCTGCTGCAAGCTCTCGGCAGCCTCGTCTTGCCCGGTTACACCGACCAGCCAAGCCGGAGCGCCAAGAGCAGAGATATTCAGAGCGACGTTACCGGCGCCGCCGGGGCGATCCTCTATCTGCTCGACTTTGACTACCGGCACCGGCGCTTCGGGCGAGATCCGATGGGTAGGCCCATGCCAATAGCGATCCAGCATCACATCCCCAACCACCAATACCGGGGCAGAGTCGAAGCGGGGCATGGTCAATTTCATCGTGTCTGATACCTGTATCTGGGTCCGGCATCAGGCGCCGGAGCGTTGCTCATTCGTTGGGTTGTTCGTCTTCAAATTGCATGCTGTGCAAGCGTGCGTAATAGCCGTTCTGCGCCAACAAGTCGGCATGCGAACCACGTTCGACAATCTTCCCTTGGTCCATCACCAAAATGATATCGGCTTTCTCAATAGTAGACAGTCGATGGGCAATCACCAACGTAGTACGGCCTTCCATTACCCGGTCCAGCGCAGCTTGAATGTGGCGTTCTGATTCGGTATCCAACGCCGACGTAGCTTCGTCGAGAATCAGTACCGGAGCATCTTTAAGCAACGCGCGGGCAATCGCCAAACGCTGGCGCTGACCACCCGACAAAAGCACCCCATTTTCGCCAACCAGTGTATTGAAGCCTTGCGGCAACTGATCAATAAACTCTTTGGCGTATGCTGCTTCGGCAGCCGCTTCAACCTCTTCCTGAGGGGCGCCAGCCAAATCTCCATAAGCGATGTTGCTGGTGATAGTGTCGTTGAACAGCGTCACATGCTGGCTTACCAACGCGATGTGGTGCCGTAAATTAGGTAGGCGATAATCTTGAATTGGCACGCCATCGAGCAATACCTGACCATGGTCGTGCTGGTAAAAACGCGGGATCAAGTTCGCCAAGGTGGATTTACCACTGCCGGAGCGCCCCACTAGAGCAACCATCTGACCTGGTGCGATGGAAAACGAAATATCGTCCAGTACCTTCTTGTCAGTATCTGGGTAAGTGAAGCTCAGACCAGAAATATCAAGCTGCCCACTTACTCGCTCACTCTCAAATTCGCCCTCATCCAGTTCAGGATCTTCATCCAGCTGCTCAAAAATGCTCTCGGCTGCCGCAATGCCCTTCTGAATGTTCGCACTGACTTCGGACAATTGCCGAATCGGCTTCGGCAACAAACCTGCCGCCGTGATGTAGGAAACCAAATCGCCCACGGAGGCATCGCCGCGCAAGAACAACACCAAAAACATCACCACCGCCATTGCGGAATAGGTGACCAGTTGCAAAGTAGGCGTATAAACAGCACCTGTACGCGTCATTTGCAGCCCGCGTTGGCGATTATTTTCACTCGCCTTGTTGAAACGCTCGGTTTCATATTTCTCACCACCAAAGCTACGTACCACCCGATATCCCTGGATCGTCTCGGATGTAACGTGTGTAACGTCACCCATGGCCGTCTGAATCTTCCTGCTCTGGCTGCGAAACTTCTTGCTCGTACTGTTCACCATGACCGCGATGATCGGCAGAATGGCGATCAGCACCAAAGTCAGTTTCCAGTTCATCCATAGCAGGTAACCAAACAGGAAAATCACCGACATACCTTCGCGAAAAATCACCTTGATGGCATCGGTAGCGGCGCCCGTGACCATAGTTACATTGAATGTGACCCGCGAGACCAGGTGCCCGGAGCTATGGTTATCGAAATAGCGGTTAGGCAACGTCAGAAAATTATTGAACAGCGCCGTGCGTAAGTCGTGCACCACCCCCAGTGATACTTTGGCTATGTAATAGTTACCTAGAAAGGAGCCAATGCCTTGGTACGTTGCCACGCCAACAATAAATAGCGGAAATCCCCATATCATGGGTACGCCAAAAAACTGCGCGTTCTCGCCACTATTCAGACCATCAACGAAATACTTCAGCACCCACGCCATCGCGGGCTGGCTGGAAGCAAAAATAACAAAGCCAAAAATACTAATGGCAAAAGGTACCCAATAGGGTTTTACATACCCCAGCAGTCGCGCATAGATACGCAGGCTGGATTGCATGAAAGATTCTTTCTGATCGTTCGACATGAATATAGTCACGAGTGAAGGGTCAAGTCTTGAGTTTAACACAGCTCGATGACGACTCAGCGACTCGAAGAAAACTGCGGTAAACTAGCGTTTTTAATCAGGAAAGCCACATGCAGCCACTCAGCAGAGATCAATTCGACGCAATGCGCCTGGGTGCCAGCGTGCTGGAAGAGGATGGGCATGGCGTTAAGGTACTGCGACTGGCCGACGGTACTTTTTTGAAGCTCTTTAGACGCAAAAGCTGGCTTTCAAAAAATGCGTTTTTTACCCCGGCGGAACGCTTTGCTGAGAACGCCGCCTTGCTGCAGCAGAGGCATATCCCCTGCCCGCAAATAATAGCTCTGTACCACCTACCGGATCCTTACCGCTCAGTTGTTCACTACAGCCCTCTGGCTGGCAACACGCTACGCCAGTTATTGAACGACAGCAGCGGCATTGACAGCTTTGAACTGCTGATGAATCTAGCTGCTTTCGTCACGTCCCTGCACGACAAGGGTGTGTACTTTCGCTCGCTGCATTTGGGCAACATAGTGCTAACCCCAGACAACGAATTCGGACTAATCGACATCTCCGATATGCGATGCCTCAATCGACCTTTGTCAAAAAGGCTACGCGCACGCAATTACCAGCACCTGCTGCGCTACGAACAGGATTGGGCGCATATTGGATTCGATATAAAACGGCTGTTCTCCTAAGGCCTGCGCTTATCAAGCATCAGGCTCAGGCCTTTGCGAGCTCCGCCAGCACCACCAGCACATCACTACGCCAATCTGGCTGCTCAATATCGTGCTGCTCGCGAATCTTCTCGCAGCTCAGTACTGAAAAAGCAGGCCTAGGAGCGGGCGTCGGAAACTCTGCGCTGGTGATTGGCTGAACCTGCGGACTACGCTGGATCAGTTCCCCCTTTGCTGCCGCCGCAATGATGTGATCAGCAAAGCCGTGCCAGCTGATTTGCGGAGCACCGGAAAAGTGGAATAGGCCCCAATTAAAGCCTTCTTGCCCACTACGATACTCATCGGCCATCTTCCACAAACAGGCCGCAATGGAGGCTGCCGAGGTAGGCCCACCATACTGATCAGCTACCACGCGCAATTCGTCTCGCTCTGCTGCCAGACGCAGCATGGTCTTCACGAAATTACCGCCATGGGCAGAAAAAACCCAGCTAGTGCGTAAAATTATATGCTGTCGGCACAGGTTAGCTACGGATTGCTCGCCAGCAAGCTTGCTGCGCCCGTATGCCGTCTGCGGATCAGTAGTAGCCTGCTCCACATACGCGGCGCTGCTTTCACCGTTAAACACGTAATCGGTCGAAATATGAAACAAAGGTATGCCGGCAACCTGAGCGCCACGTGCCAGATTTTCAGCTCCCAGCGCGTTAACTGCGTAGGCTTTAGCCTCTTCCGTCTCAGCGCGATCCACAGCGGTATAGGCCGCAGCGTTAATTAAAAGCTGCGGCCGAAGATCAGTGACACAGCGCTCTACTGCGGACGCATCAGAAATATCCAATTCGCCGGAGGCCAGCGCAGTTAGCTCAACCCAAGCAGGGACCCTTTGACGCAATTCAGTACCGACCTGACCACCGGCACCGGTTACTAATACCCGCATTTAATTATCGCCCTTAACGAGCTGACGCAAAGTGGGATTGTTCAGGTCTTTCTCAGATAACCGAGGGTTCTCAACAGGCCAAGGTATATTCAGATCCGGGTCATTCCACAACACCGCGCCCTCATCCTCTGGCCGATAATAATCAGTGCATTTGTATTCAAAATCAGCCACTTCGCTCAACACGCAGAAGCCGTGTGCATAACCAGGCGGCACCCACATCTGGCGATGATTCTCATCATTGAGCTCTACACCGACATGCTGACCATAAGTAGGCGATTGCGGATCAATATCTACCGCCACATCCCACACAGCTCCGCGGCTGACGCGCACTAATTTGCCTTGCGGAGCAGTGCGCTGGAAATGCATTCCACGCAACACGCCTTTGGTCGAGCGGGACTGGTTGTCCTGAACAAAAGATAAATCAATACCTGCATCGCGGTAACGATCAACCTGAAAGCTCTCAATGAAAAAGCCTCGGGAGTCGCCAAACACCCGTGGCTCAAGAATGAGAACGCCAGAAAGCGGTGTCTCAATTACTTTCACTTGCCCTCCTCCTGGTGCAATAGTCGCTGCAGATAATGGCCGTAACCGGTTTTACTGAGTGCTGCGGCCTGAGTGCGCAACGTCTCAGCATCCAACCAACCACGGCGGAAAGCTATTTCTTCGAGGCAGGCTACTTTTAAGCCCTGCCGTGCCTCAATTGTCTGAACAAAATGACTCGCCTCCATCAGGGAGTCATGTGTCCCGGTATCCAGCCATGCAAAGCCGCGCCCAAGTAAGCTGACATTGAGCTCGCCGCGCTGCAGATAAGCGTTATTTATATCGGTAATTTCAAGCTCACCACGTGCGGACGGTTTAACTTGGCGAGCGATGTCTACAACCTGATTATCGTAGAAATACAGCCCGGTAACCGCGTAATTAGATTTCGGCTTGGCGGGCTTCTCTTCAATGGATAATGCTTTGCCGCTTTGGTCAAAGTCCACTACGCCAAACCGCTCAGGATCGTTAACGTGGTAGCCGAAGACAGTCGCACCGCGCTTCCTTTCGGTCGCTTCACGCAGCATGGCACTGAAGCCATACCCATAGAAAATATTGTCGCCCAAAATAAGGCAAACGTTACTGTCGCCGATAAACTCTTCCCCAATCAGGAACGCTTGCGCAAGACCATCTGGAGAAGGTTGCTCGGCATAGCTAAGAGAAATACCGAACTCCGCACCCGAGCCCAACAGCTTGCGGAAACTGGGTAA
>Ga0075447_10000938_pt1 | contig 14039 bp, 10 predicted proteins | sample CoawatmetaG10DNA_FD_72352 | JGI IMG/M metagenome (GOLD analysis project Ga0075447, IMG submission 72352) | Marine microbial communities from the West Antarctic Peninsula - Coastal water metaG104-DNA | ecosystem: Environmental > Aquatic > Marine > Coastal | place: Atlantic Ocean: West Antarctic...
ATATGATAATGATTTATTAGATAAACAAAATGAAATAGTTAAAATTAAAAAAGAGTTAAATGATAATATACTACCGAAAATCTTATATAAAAATTACAAAGAATTTGAAACTTTAAAAACAGAAGCTATAGAAATTTGTAAAAGAGGTGTAAGAAGTTATATATATAAAGCAGGGGATTTCCGTTTTATATCAGAAACAATGCGGCGGGGGAGGGTCAATTCCACACAACACGAAGAATTATATTTAATATTATTCGAGGCTTTTAATAAAATTTCAAAAGGACAAGCAAACAAATGGATAAGTAATTATGCCCAAATTATAAATTTATCAATTATAAACACAATTAAATCTCTTGTTAGTATCGGATTATGGGACAATATAGATAATTATTTGGGTAGAGAAGGTTTAATTACATTTATATTGAAAATATTAATGGCATTCTTTGACGAAGACGCAAATAACAGAAAAGATACAATTAGTGTTATTCGTCATTTTAAATGTTCCGACTGTGATAAAATTACAGATTACTATGTATTGGCTGTAAAATGTTGGGAGTGTAGTCCAGGATGGCATTTGGATAATTAAAAATTGAATATAAATGGTATAAAATTAAATATATTATTTATATTATAATGACTGACAGAGGAATACCAGAACAAATTAAAACTGGATTTAATCTCCTTGAACCTGAAGATCCTACTAAAAATATAGCATCTATTCTTCTTGTATTCATGGAAAACGCTGTAAAATCAGCTGATATTTATGTTAAACACGCAAAAAGAAACAGTATTACCGCCGAGGATATTAAACGAGGATTAATGTTAGAAGTGTTCTTTATGAAACAAAGACCCAATATGTTAGAACAATGTGAAAAAATGAAAGAAACCATACAAAAAATTTTAGATGAAGAAGACGACAGCGATGAAGAAATTGAAATATATCAAGAAGTTGAAGATGAAGAATTTAAGGAAAGTGAATGTAAATGCCCTATGTGTGGGTGTATAAATACAATTTATCAAAGATGGGAAGGATTTACTCCTGAAACACCTATTGAAAGAGCAATGTTTAATCATATCAATCGTATTTAATTCTTATCCATTTTGTTACAATTCCTACGTAGATTGAATCTGTAAAATATTTTTTATGATCAAATTTGGTTTCCCTAATTTCACTCACTTCCACTTCTTTTCCATCCACAGTTAAATAAATGTTAGTATGATTTTGTAATTCCATCCCTTTTTCTTTTCTATTATAAATTTTAGAAGGAGATGCTTTTTGTTTTTGTGAAAAGTATGCGTGGCACGAGCTCATTATAATAATATATTTAATATACATTTAAATATTTTTATTTTATTCAATTTTCTATTATGACTATGTTACCATAAATTTTTAAACCAAACATATCACTTGCTTGTTTATTTAAAGGTAAAGTATATTCACCTGATTCATTCATAAATACACTTCTACCGTCTGTTGTATTCATAACTGTAAAGTACCCCTTTGTTATTTTTTGCAGATCTTCGTATCCTGGATCTTCATCAAAATAATATATTGTTTTTTCTTTGTTTACAGAAGACATTATATTTATATGAATACAAATATAATATAATTATTAATTCAATTTTATTTTAATGATATCATATTAAAAAATCTTTCACGCATAGCACTACGATTTTTTCTTTTAACTTTTTTAGATTTCTTTCTTCTTTTTTTTCTCTTTTTCTTTGTTTTTTTATTATTTTTTCGGCATTTACCAAGTGATTTTTTTACAAAATTTGCTAAATCTTTTACTTCTCTTTTACCGTTGTAATCTTTTTTCTTTTTACCTCCAATAAATGACCTAATTAAAGGTAACCCATTAATACGAGTATCAATACCTTGTAATTTTCCTATCATAGGTTCGGGTATGTTTAATAATATACCAGGTCCTGATTGCTTTTTTATAATTTCTTCCACTCCTGGCATAACTCTGTTATTTAAATCGTTACAGTGTCCGCACCAGTCAGCAGTAAATTTAGCAACCACTTTTTGGTTTTTCTTTGTAATTAAATTATTTATTTCATCAATATTATTATCTGTTACTTTTATTATTTTCATTTTACCTCCTTTCATTTAAAGTATCGAGAGAAATTTATTTATTCAAATATATATATATATATAATGAAGATTAATTACAAATTAATTACAATTATTGTAGCATTTTCTATCGGGCTCTTTTTTTGCCTAAGATACAAGTCTTCAGACTTATTGGAAAATTTTCAAGGTATGGGCCAATGTCCTAATATGTTAGTTAAAAAGGGCAAAGAATTACATTTAATAAATACAAAAAAAGCACTTATTCCTGGAGTAAATCCTATTAAATTTAATAGTTTAGAAGATTATGCGGAATATGTCAAATGGAGTAAAAAAGTTGGAATCAAATGTCCTATTTTATATTACGAACAAACATACAATACACAAAATGAAAGAGGATTTAGACTATTGGATGACCCTTTAAATCCTTCCGCAGGCTTATCAAGTAACCCTCCTGCTACTAGACAACCAGCACAAACACAGATGCTAACAGATGCAAATCGTGATGATCCACCGTATAACGAAAATAATTTTTCTGGCTTTGATGCGGATAATCAATATATAGGAGTCAAAACACCTTTAGATAATATTACACTTCAACAAGAGAACGGTAGTTTATCAACGATGGACTCTAATTGGGTAGGCGGTAAATGTACCCAAAATGCTATTAACGCAGGAAAATTTGAGGGCAGAACTCGTGATATGAAACCAGACAGATTATAAATAACTTAAATAATATCTTTAATTGTAGAAGATATTATTTGTGATAACTATAGTGTTAAAAAAGTTACACACCAAGACTTCCGCTGCTTATAAATTGCCATACAAATTGGTGTATATTGTACCTATCACTAACATATTCTAGTTACTTGAATTTTACCATTATATGTTCTAGTTGCCCCTCCATTATTTTTAGCATATATTAAATATTGTGCCTGTGACCCCCCGTATGTCTCTACCATTCGTCCTGTCCAATTAAATGTCATATAATTTACATATTGACTTGTTTGATCAATAAATCTAGTTGCACCTTGTTGTGCAATAACTTCAGGGTTTGTACTACCATAATAAGGTGGTCCCCTTAATGTAAGTAGTGGTTGTCTTTGATCACCACTACCCCAAGCATCTCCATTCCAGATTCCAGTAACAGTAATCGTATATACTCCAGTTGCTGGAGGTTCTATATATATTGTAGATCCTGTTGTAGGTATTATTTTTACACCTCCAGGACAATCATTTGTAATTGATGTATAACCTAAAAATGCTTCAGCAGATGTTCCAACGCTTGCGGATGCAGCTGCTGTAGCATAATAATCTCTAGTATTAAACCAACCGGTAACTTCCGCAGCATTAATATCTTTTTCTACCCCAACAGCACCTACCTGTAAATCACTACTTTCCATTAAAAGCGTTGTTCCTTGTTGTTTTATAAATGTTGAAGTGTTACCATTAGTATCTTTTAAAATTAAAGACCCGGATGATGTACTCGAATCAAAATTAAAAGTGGTTGTTTTAGTTGGTCCATCAACTTTTAAAAGATCGTTGCCTCCACTATCTTCAACCTCTAAAATTTTAGTTGTAATTGTATTTTGAACATCTAAATTACTAAGACTTAATGAATTCATCGATACATCGCCTTGAAAACAGTGATCTAATGAAGAACATGCATTTGCGCGCCCATTATTAGGATTATATGTTATATCTAAATCAACTGCCGTGGTATTTAAATTTATAATAGGTGTGGATGTTAAAACCCATCTACCACCCGTGGTAGAATTTCTTCCATTTTCATATAATCTTATATGTATATCCGAAGTAGAAGTCGAATTTTTTCTATAAATATATAAATTAGCACCGGAATATATATTTGTACCACTTATATCAATTTTTAAGTTTGTTGTTAAAGATGCTCCATTTTTATACCAATTATGAGCCAAAACATTTATATAATTACCCCGAGAATATGATGTTCCCGCGTAAAATATTATTTGTTCTCTAACACCACTTGTATCATCATCTACAATAAATAATCCTCTCGCATTATCTTGAGAACCCTCACAAGTAGCAATACAATGCCACGCATCACTTCCATTTGCGGGAATATTGGCAGAAAAATTTCTATATTCAACAAATGTTGTATCTGCTTCACCAGTAATTAATCCATCTACATCTAAATTATTTGATACAGAAATATTAGTTGAGGATATATCATTATAATTTCCTGAAACATTTATATTTCCGTCAATAACTATATTTCCACTAATATCAATATTTCCACTAATATCAACATTTCCACTAATATCAACATTTCCACTAATATCACAATTACCGATTATGTATAAATCATCGTTTACATACATTGGAGAATTAATATTAATTGTATTTAATCCAGCATCAATAAATAAACAACGTGAAGTATCTGTAGTACCTACAGAAAAATCTATATCATTTTTCAATGGATTTATTTGAACACTGCCGTCAACAAGGGAAATGTTATTACCAGTTCCAGTTGTATTTCCCGCTACTCTAATTGCCAAAGAGGTTTGTTGATTTAAAATATACCAATTATGTTCTGGATTAATTGTATTAGAACAAGTTAAAGATAAACCACCACTACTACCATTATTTTTTGTGAGTAACTCCGTAGTATTTCCATTTGTACTTAATGTAATTTTTCTTCCTGAATGTTCTAACCCCATAGATAAAGTTCCTGCTCCAACGTTAATTAATCTTACACTTGATTGTGTAGAACCTGTTCCTTCTAGCTTAAAATTGGATATTATATTATCGATTAATAAATCTTCTTTTCCAATATCTATATTTAAATTATCAGTAATACTATCAACATATATATTTTTATATGTTGGTGTTTTTCCCAAATATGTTGGTATATTATTTAAAAATCTTAATTGTGGACCACCTTTACCCGTATTTTGTATGGTGATACCTTCATTATCACCACCAGAAATATCTACTATTACTTTCCCTGCTAACATTGTATTACCACAAACATCAAGTGCGAAGCCATTATTTGTAGGAGGATTACCATTTATTTGTATATAACTATTTACTTCAAGTGCACCAGAAATATCTACAAGAATTGCGGAAATATCTAATATACCCTGTGAATTTGTACTATTTATATCACCATTAATATTCAAATTATCCAATAAAATAATATCATTATTTACCTGAAATGAATTATCTATAATTTCATACATACTTGTTATAGAGTATTCTCCGTCCAATAAATTTAAACTTACATCAACATGCGAAGTAGTGCCACTTGGTAACAGTATCAAATCTTGAAGTATCCAGTTAATATCATTAGAAATAGGAACACTATAATTTTGACTATTATTAGATAATACGATTTTAATATAATTTACAGGTCCCGCACCACCATCAAAAAAATCAGTACATAAATGATAGAAGTTGAGCCCATCATCTACTATATATAAATTACCGAAACCCTTCGTAATATCCATATTTATATTAGATAAAACTTTTATAAACGGTGTTTTGCTTTCTACAACTCCAGCAATAAAATGAATTATTTGTTGATAATTTGGAGTAGTTAATTGAACTGTAAAATAACCAGTTGTTATTGCATCATTTTTATTAACGCTCGCAATCATTAATGACGCATATGTTGCGGGAGCTTGTACTAGTGGTGTAACATTAAAATTAGGGATTGTTGTTTCTTGAATTAAATTAGTATCTTTAACATGCACATCTCCAGCATCATAAGATAGATCATTTCCTGTTTTCGTCCAAAATGAACTTGTTGTATTTCCCGATAAATCATCTATCGCATCCTGAACCTGTCCCCAACTAGGAACTCCAGAAACATCAGTAGCATCACCTATCCAATTTATTTTTCCACCATTCATACTCATGTCCCCAAACAAAAATATATCATTGCTTACTTCAAGATTATTACAAGAAACATCTACCAGTTGTGTATGACCCAATACATTTAAATTTCCTGATAAATCCAAATTAGTGGCAGAAACATCTACAAGTTGTGTATGACCTAATACATTTAAATTTCCTGATAAATCCAAATTAGTGGCAGAAACATCTACCAGTTGCGTATGACCTAATACGTTTAAATTTCCTCGTAAAATTGTATTACCTGACACATCTAATTCATGTGCTACATTATTTAAACTTGGGTCTTGAGTATGATCTACATTCGAATTATCTATGATGGGTTGGTTTGGATATCCTATAAACAAATTTTTTCTAACATATTCGTATTGAGTTCTTATAGCGTCATCAGGATTTAAATCTAAAATATTTGATGAACCGTCCGGTAATATCATTCTTTTTATATTATTTATTTCTATTGAGCTATTACTAATATCACCAACTTGTATCTGTCCTGAAACATCTATATTTGTTATACCTAATTTACCATCATATACAAAACAAGATATAGTTGGTGCCCAATTAGGATCTTGAACACCATTTGATAAATTTTGAGTAGAATTAATATTGTTAGATTCTAAAGTTGTTTTACTTGCATAAAATAATAAATAACCTGACCCTGAATCCATTAACCAGTAAATTGGGAAACTATTTAAAAAAACTTGTTGAAAATTAGTAGATGGAGGAGTTGAGTTGTTCTTTCTAACTATGGGTAAATAACCACTATTAATATCGTCAAATTTAAAAGGTATTGCGTGTTCTAATACACTATTTTTATTGACAATAACTGAACCCGAATAATCAGAAAAACTCCCCCATACTCTTCCATTTGAAGCCGAATCTACTGGAACTAATGACAATCTTTTAAAAAATTTAATATTTTCGTTTGGAAATATTTCAGCATATGTTTTTCCATTATATGTAGTGTTGATTGAATTAAAATAAGTAGATTCCTCTACCGTATTTGTAGCATAATTGGAAGAAGAATCTAACCAGTACCCGCCACTGAGATCTGGTAGGATATCTCCGTTGTCTGTATTAAATGGACCTGAACCATCCAGTCCATTGACAGTTACAGTTGGGGTATCTGGAACTGTTTCAATCATAACATCTTTACTAAATATATTAGGAACAAAGTTAAAAGTTTCAGAATCAAACGGTGCTTCTAAAGCAGTTGAAGCTACACCCATAAACTGTTTAAACAATAGTCTTGTTTGTGCATTATTTGTTAATAAACTCATATAAAATACAATAATAAATTATTATATTTTATATTACATATTATATCTATTAATCAATTACGTTTTAAAAAATGAAAAGGTTTGTTTATTATCTGTACCTGTAACATTAGTAACACTCAAACTACTACTAATGTATTTAAATTGAACTTCTACTTCTTTAATAGAATATGTTCCTTGATTGGGAAGTCCTATTCTGAAATAAATATCAAATGCACCCGCAGCACCAACAATTCCATATATTCTATGTATTTTTTTGTTTGATGACAAACCATCAGTCCATAACGAACCTGCTCCATTATCATTATTAAGTTTAGTACTAATACCCGGGTTAAATGTTTTGTGGGTCGCCTTCCACCCGGTTTTTGGAGATTGGTTTGACAAACTGGTTGGGTGTGTTGACGTCGTACCGAATTCCTGCCACCAACATATTGGATTTGATGCAAAACCTGCACCAGAGAATAAATTAGCCGAATTATCAATTGGTAGAGTATCAAAAGTCGTAGACCCAGCATTTTTTGTAGATATTGTAACACCTGTAAAACCACCAGATGGTAATGTCATAGCCGGTATAGGACATTTGATAACTATAAATTTATATTTTAAATTTGAGTTCATAATAAAACCACCATCTCCATCCCACCATCCAAATTGTCCTCCAGAATTTGTATCTTGAAAAGTTCTTGCTGTCAAACTTAATGTTTCCCCCAATATTCTTAATGGATTATAGTTTGGTGTTCTTGTACCTGAACGATCTCCAAACCAATAATTACTATTATAATCAACATATGGATTTTTATTTCCACTTCCATTTCCTGCTTTAAATCCATCTGCGGCCCACATTAATTGTCTCTCGGCACCTGTGGCAGCAGTGGTACCATCGTGTAATAATACATTATGATCATATAACTGAGTATAATCGGGTGCTTGTCCCGAATCAACAAAGGGATACTGATTAAAATAAGTACTAGATGAATTTACGTCCCCTACTTTATTTAAAGAAACATCTGAATCAAAAGTATAATCCCAAAATAAAGTATAATTTCCATTTGGTCCAACACCATTCCCTTCAAATCTATTTTTACTCACATCTCCGGTAAAACGGTCATCTAATGTTCTTTTTGCTCCTGTTTCTAAAGAATTTGAATTGTTTCTTTTTAATCTCAATATATTATTACAATACGAACCTTGTATAAAAAATAATGGTTGTGATACACTAGATGAATATGTAGTGGGTAGTAAATTTCTACTATATTTATTGTTATCAACCCCAAAATCCTTTGTCCCTGTATCACCACTTAAATTAAATGTTCCTGTTAAATCTTGTGTTGTATTTGGAGTAGCAGCTACATTTGGATATGGAGATGCAGCACTCGAAGGGACGTCCCACACTTTAGTTATTGATTGGTTACTCCAATTTATATAATTACTTGGACCTGGTGCAGTTCCTGAACCTGAATCCTGAATAAAAAATTCTAAATTTTCTATTAAATTACCATCAGTTGGCCACCAGGTTGCATCTAAATTTTCTAAACTAATGGTATACTCTACTATATTAGTTGACGTTTTGGCCAATATAGGAAGACCAAAGAAATTTGCTGTTGGATTTTCACCTTTTGGTTCAGCACCAAACTTAAATTTATTATTAGAATTATTATAACTAGCAAAAGGAGAACCATTGTACCCGTCCATTATCTCAAAATCTGAATTTGTTGTTGACAAAGTAATATCTTCAATTGGTCGTGTCGCTATATTGAATATTTTATTCCATCCTTCTCCTATAGCTGTTGGATGTCTTGTCCAATTCGCTGAATTTCCAGATAATTCTTGATATATTATAACTTTGTAACCTGCTTGTGAAGTATTATTAGATATATCCCTGTAAGTTGTTAAATTTACATTTGATATATCTATATCTGATAATTCTGTTCCGCAATAATAACCACCCTCTTGGGTTATATTTCCGTTATCAAAAGCATTTACTATATCAGATGTTTTCCACCCTAAAAAATTATTAGATACATCTAAACCTTTTGCTCCTAAACTGTAACCACCGGACAAGTCTTGGGTTCCTTGAAATCCCATTTGAACTCCACTTAAATCTAAATCAGTTGTATGGCTTGTTGTTGTTCCGTCAAAAAATATATTACTACGCATCCTTATTATTTCTACTCCTGAAGCATCAATACCCAATAAGTCATCAGAGTTTGCTCTAATTTTTACATCATATGACGAATTTGATTGTATAGTTGTAGCTATATTTTTAGCTGGATCTAATCCATTATTTAAAAATAACAAATTTGTTTTTGTGCCACCAGTAGTTAAAAATGCTTTTATAGCACCTGCGGGAACAAAATAATTAGTTTGTGTCCACGAACTACTTGTGGTTTCTTGCCAAATCGTTGTATCTTCATTATCTGGTAGAGTTTCTAAATATCCATTATTAGCATCAGTTTTTGTTGCAGCAGAACGCGGTGGGATAGGAGTATTCCAATCAGAAATATTGTCAACCACTGCTGAATTACTCGCATCTGTATAATTGTTTGGATTAGCAAGACCACTGGGATCTAAACTATGTCTCATACTATACCCATAAATATCATATTTATGTTCTGGAAATACTTTATTTTCCGCGCGAGTTATTGTATCAGACCAGGTATTTGGAACGGTATTTGCATTTGTTGTTGAAGGAAACCAAACTGATGGCAAACCGTCAGGTATATTTCTAGATAAATCTATATCGGTAGTATTTCCATCAACCTGTTTAGAATTAGATAATCTATGACCACTTAAATCATATCTATATTGGACTTTTGGTAATGAGGAATTGATAGGTGGATTAATTAAGGAACTAAATGGTGTAGATAGCCCTGTTTCTACTATAGAATTTGCTGTATTAACAATCCCATTTCCACCATTATCATTTCGTCCAGATAATGTAAATATGTCGTGTAATGGAGTTGTTGGTGTGATAAATGTTAATGGTGCTGTTGGTGCTCCATAATTCCCAAGATTAATACCACTTATATCAGGCATATATACCCAATTCCATGATACGTCCTGACTTGATAACCCATGACCTGTATTATATGAAGGGTCTGTAATACTAGCTCTGGCTCTATTTATCATTGCTACTCGTAATTGAATTTTTTTACCCGCTGTGCCTACACTGGACGTTCCAGGAACATATTGTGGTAAAGAAAAAGCATATGAACTTGAATCATCTACAGTAAAAGGTGATGTAAGGACGGCATCTGGAAATATAACTATTCCATTGCTTGGATTAGGTGAGATTTGACTTGATGAAGCTTCAGCATAAATAATAACTTTTCTAATAAATCTAGGTAAAAAGTTTTCACCATTTGTATTATTCCAATAGCTCACACCAGAAGATGTGGGCAAACTAGTTAATAAATTTCCAACAGGGACAGTTGTCCAATCGTTACCACTAACAACACCATTCTGGTCATAACAGATATATTGTATTTTCAATCCTTGATGATAAGGTAAAAAATTGTAATCATCTCTACTTTCATCATTTAACAAGACAAGACCAGTTATGTCGGCTTTTGGACCAAGAGTTCCCAAAAAATCAAAAGCTACTCTTCTTTGAGTTGGATTATTCCAGGAAGCATCTAATCTTGGTGGAGTAGTTGTTTGTAATTCTATAATTTCATTTGTTATTGCTTTTGGAGGGTCAAAAAACATTTCATCAATATAATCCTGTGTTAAACTTGTTCCGCTAGATTTTAAACCAACATAAATATTTTCTTTTCCAGAAACTGTATTAAAACTTACATCAAATTTATTTGTATCAAAATAAATGCCACTAATATCTCTTTTAGTTGGAGGTGTTACATCGATAAAATTTCCATTTGCGTCCTCTCCGTATTTACCAGAATTTACAGAACCAGAGCCTCCACCACCTCCGCCGCCTACAAAATTATTTGAAAAATCTACAAATACATCCCATCTTACAGCTGCTGATGATACATCCTGATATCGTGTTGCCCTATCTCTTCTAGTTGGTTTTGGTGGTGGGTTTACTATCCCGTAAATATTGTTATTTGTTATCAATAACCCGTCCTTATTTGACATAATATATATTTATTTATATATTATATTACCATTTATAACAATTTATATAATTGATGAAATTTCCTCACTAACAAAAGATAAGGCACCTAGAGGTGCTTTTGACATAGCTTGTCCCAAAGAACCATATATATCATTTGGGTTAAAATCTTTACTTTTAACAAGTATGGAATAAAATGTTTTTTTGAAAATTTCTTTTTCAATCCCTTGTAATTCTTCTAATTTTTCTTTGTATTCTCCTATATCAATATCTTCTTCTAATTTATCTAATTCTTTTTGTTTATTTTTTAAAACTTTATCTATATTTTTATCAAATTTTTCTAATCTTTTTTCCTGTTCTTTATCTGTCATACCTTCTATTATATAGTTATTTTCATATCCCAGACTAGCTAATCCTTCGCCGCTTATTTTTAAAAACCCAAAAACAAAATAAATTCCAATTAATATCAAGGCAAAATAGCCTAAATATAAAACCATTTTCTCTTTATCCATATATACTTTCAAAATATTTAATTTGTGTCTATAACAATTACATTAGATTTTTGATAAAGCAAAAATTGAACTATATTTCTTATACTTGTTTTGGATATCCTTCTAATTATTCCTTTATCTGTAGTATAAGATAATTCATCCAAACATTTTTGATTTGTATCTAAATCGCATAATAAATTATACAAGGAACCATATTTATCCATAATGACTTGAGATGTATGAGAACTTACTCCTGGTATTTGACTTAAAATTATTTCCCCAATATTTTCTGGAGTAATATTATCTTTTTTTACTTTTTTTACAACTTCACAATATTTTTTTGGTATTTTCTCTCCACTTTCATAATATGAAACTTTCTTTTTCTCCCTATTTAATTTGTCACACATTCTTAATAAATATTCAGCTGTCTCTGTTATGTCATGTGTTTTTATAACAGAAAAGCCTTTGTAATAATTTAAACTAAATATAGCTGAATGTAATGTATTTGCTTTGACTTTATATCTATTTGTCCATGTTGATAGATTACCCTCAATTAAATAAATTATGTTATGATTGTGCGTTTGGCTATTTGTTAATCTGTGAGATTGTTCGACATATCTACCGTCTTTTATAGACGAAGCAAGATCATTCAACGATTTTCTCTCCACTATTAATTTTTCATTACCATTTTCATCACAAATAATAGCATCTCCTATTGGTAGGTTTTCTATTTCTATCTCTATCTTTTTTAAACCAAATTGTATAATATAAGCTTTTAATAATTCTATCAACTTTTTCTCTCTATAATCAATCTTCAACTTCATTTAACTTAATAAGTATTTACTCTTTTAAATGACTTGTATAAATCAAGTTATTTTCTTCTTTTTGATTTTTTTCTTCCCAACAACTCATATATAATATATAAATAATAAAAAAATATAAAAAAGAAATAGATGAAGAGTCGTTTAAAACATTTTAGTTTTGATGATATACAAATAATACATTATGCAAAAATGTTAAAAACCAGGGGTTTAGGTGAAAATTCCTCAAGAAAACAGAACGGAAAAACGATAAATAATATAATTATGTAATTATATTATATATGAATAATAATTCATTTAAAAAAAACAATAAAAACAATAAAAACAATAAAAACAATAAAAACAATAAAAACAATAAAAACAATAAAAACAACAAAAATAGAAAATCATTTAAAAAAAACAAAAATAGAAAATCATTGGATGTAAAAATAAATAACTATTTAGGCCAACAAAGAGATTTAGAAAAAATAGATATTAAAACCTTAAAGAAGGGGTTTAATTTAATTTGTTCAAATATAAGCAAATTGAGAAAAGATTTTAAGTTGGTGGAAGAAAGAGGTATAAAATTATACTTATTCGATTCGGAAAATATAGGGCGAAACGAACAAAATAAACGAAAATGGACCGTGGAAAATGTTATACAAGCATATAATAATTTTGAAGAAAAGAATTTTAACATTAATAAAGGTATAGAAAGAAGAGTAAAAATACCAATAATATTTTTATATGAGAGCAATAGAGTTCCCCGATTTAATAACAAATTGAGGGAGAATAAGGTGACAGAAGAAAAAATAAAAAAAATAAAGAGATTTATAATACCTATAAAAGGTAATTTTGCAAAGCATTTGGATGATGGTGAATATCATTATAGTCCTGATGATTTGCAAATAATACATTATTACAATTTATTATCGATTAAGAAAAATCATCGGAATATAGGAGAAGAAGAAAAAGATTTCCTTGGTATAAAGGATATTAGATTTGTATCAAAAGATAAATTGAAAGACCATTCAGGGGCAAAGAAGATCGTCAAAACGGAACAAACGACCAAAAAAGACGGAAAAAGAAAAGGAGAAGTAACAATCTCATTTACACCAACACCTCAAAAACATAGAATACCAAATACAAAACGAAACTCAACTCTAAAATCAATTTCAAATGATACTTCCGGGATTGAAGGAATGGGACCAGAGTTTCGAGAATGGCTGGCAAGTCAAGGGAAAACGACCCTTTTGAAAAGTTTGCTGAAACCAAATCCAGTTAATTCATCCCAACTTAGTAGTCCGAGCCAATTGGCTCCAGGTGAGTATTCCGGTTCACCTTTGCCCGTAAGAAAAATGCTCGGATTAAATCAAGATGGTTATCCGAAATCACCTATCCAAAAAACAAAGAAAAGGGTAATAAATC
>Ga0075447_10000942_pt1 | contig 14017 bp, 4 predicted proteins | sample CoawatmetaG10DNA_FD_72352 | JGI IMG/M metagenome (GOLD analysis project Ga0075447, IMG submission 72352) | Marine microbial communities from the West Antarctic Peninsula - Coastal water metaG104-DNA | ecosystem: Environmental > Aquatic > Marine > Coastal | place: Atlantic Ocean: West Antarctic...
TTCCTGCTTTATAATTAAACTCTGGTTTTAATCTTACAACATTTACTTGACTTGTTTTACCTTTAGATCTTCCTGAAGGATTTGTTATGGCATCTTTTTTAGTTTTTTTATTTAAAGACTTAGGATCAATATAATTTTCGTAGAAAAAACTTAATACAGCTGGTGAAGTTCCTAATGATCTTCCTTGTACAAGTTCACTTGTTTTTGTTTCTTGACCTGTTTTAGATGTAACAGCTGTTGGTGTACTTATATTATATTCCGGAAATAAAGAAATTAAATTTTTAGCATCCTCTATACTAGTATAATCACTCTGTATTCTTTCAGCTTCTGAAGCTAGTTTGCTTCTTTTTTCAAACTTGTTTTGACTATAAGTTAAGTCAGCACCTTTTTTGAATTTTTCAGTTAAATTTATAACATCATTAGGGTTTAAACCATAAAGTGCACCTGCAACTTTGCTACCATATTCTTCATTTATTTTTGCAAAATCTAATTCACCAGATCTACTATCTAAAAGATTAGCAAATTCTATTTGGTCAATATCACCTATAGCTTCGTCTACTTCTGTTAGTTTATTTTCAACGCCACGTAGTTCAGTTGTTTTTATTAATGATTTACCTTTGCCCTCTAGTTTTTCTCTAGTTTCTCTTTTAATATTAGCATCAGCATCTTCATTACCCATCAATTGCATCTTACCAATTTTTTGAGTTGGTATTTCGCCAAGCTCTTTTCTATAAAATGCAGCTGTTCTTTTTTGCGGATCTAAAGTTTGATAAACATAGTTAGTAAAAGTTTGTGATTCGCCTTTGGCGTTTACTGGTTTGTAGTTTTTTATAATACTTGGAAGTTGCACATAGGCTTCTCCAAGAACTGTTTCTCTGTTTATTTCATCCCCTAACTTTTGGTCAAACTTCATTGCTTTCACCGCAACATTATCGTATTGCCTTCTAAACTCTGGATCATTTTTTAATTGATCATAAGTCTTATCTATTACTAATTCATTTATATTTTTTACAGAATCATTTCCTGAAAACTTTAAATCTTTTGATGTAAATTTATTAACAGCTTTAACAGAGGCTGCAGAAAGCTTACCTTTTCTAAAAGCAGAATTACTAGCCGCTAAATAATCTAAAGCCTTCTTAGGTGTGTTTAAATTACTAGGATCTGTGAAATCAAACATTTTTGTAAGAAAGTTATCATCTTTTTCTATTAATACTTTATCTTCGTAAGCATATAGCTGTTCTTGTAAATGTTTAGTGTATTCATCCTCCCATTTAATTTTATTTTTTATACCTTTTTTACCGTAAAGATTATTTAAAGCTCTAACTGTTTGATTATGTAATATGTTTAAAGCTTGGTTTGTAGTTGTTGAAGCAGCTGAAAACAAATTGTTAAAATATTTTTCTTTAGATTCAGGAGTCTTCATTCTAGCATCGTCAATAATATGGTTAAGCTCATGTAAAACAACTGTTCCAGCTCTTATTTTACCTGCCTTAAGGTCAGCATTCATGTCATCAACATTTTGTGTTAAAATAGTTTTTCCAAAAACAAGACCAAATGTTTTTTTATTTCTTAAAGCATCTAAAGCCCCAGTATACTCTTTAGAACCTGGCTTTAATCCAGCTTCCTTTAATAGTAATTTCCCAGCAGCATCATCAGTCCACTCTTTAACACTGATATTTTTTAAATCTTTACCTAAAATTTGTTGAGCGTTTCTTTCTACTTGTATTTGATTACTAAATCCTCTACCCATTTGTAAACCTTGAGATCTACCGTATTCTTTATATTTTAATTCTTTTTGTTTATCAGTAAGTAAACCTTTAGCTCTTTTATCATTAACTATTTGACCAGCTTTATTAACTCTTAAGCCTTCAACCCAATTTTTTACGTCAGGATCTGCCTTAGCACTTTCAATATTAGCTATTTCAAAATCGGCTCTAGCTTTATTTACTATATATACTAATTTATCTTTTTGACTTTTACTCGTATACTCTTTATCGTCTTGTAAAGTGGCATCATAAGTTGTATACAAATCTCCTAAAGAACTTTTTGCGGTATCATAGTTACTTTGTTTACCAGCCGCTTCTTTTATATTATTTATTTGTTTATCTAAACTAGCTATAACCGTGTCAAATTCTTTAACTTCATTAGCGGTCATTGTTTTTCTTTTAGCAGCAACTGCTTCTTCTGTTTGAGCTATTGATAAAAAATTACTAATACCTTCACTTATTAAAAAATCTCTTTTAATTAATTGTGTACCTATTAACTTGTTTATTTCTGTTGCACCAAGATTTAACATGTCTACAGCATTTTGATCTACAGCTAAACCCATCTCTTTCATTTCGTTTGCAATGCTTTCTAACAAAGAACTCTGTACGTTGGCGTCTAAATTAGCAAAAGTTTTACCAGCTAAAGTCTTGGATAAACCGTTTATATTAAACTGAGCCTCATTGATTTGTTTCTCATATTTATTAGTAATACTATAAGCATTCAGTCCACTATAAGCAATACCAGATCCTTGAGTTCCACCCGCTGTTACTATAGTTGCCCAAAAAGTATCGTTTACACCTTTTTTAAATTGTTCTGGATCTATCTCTCTACCTAAAATACCCGCGTTAGTTATAAACTCTTGTCCAGCAAAAATACTTAGTTCTTCTAAAACTTCAAAGCCTGTTTGTGCTGCCAAAGGTGTACCTATAAAGCTTGCAACTTTACTTAAATTACCAGCAAATAATTGTTCTGCTATAAGCTTACGATTAACAGTACTAAAGTTTTTTAATAAAGCTATTGTATTTGGCGCTGTTCCTAAGAATTTAGTAAATACACCTTCTATTGTACCATTAGCAAAAGCAGCGGTCATTATTTGACTATCTGTTAGTCTACCCATTGCCAATGTTTTGTTAATATCTAACATGGCTCTTTCATAGTTAAACTCACTAATTCCTGGAGGCTGAGCATTATAGGCTTTTGTATATATATCCCTTTGTTTTAAAGCTTCATCATAAACATCAACTTCAATGTTTAAATCTCTGAATGTTTGTGTACCTGATGTTAAACCAAAGCCTACACCTATTACGTTTGAAATACCCGCGGCTTGTAAACCAATAGCGCTTGTGCTAGCAATACCACCTGTTGCAATAGCTAAAGTTAAATTTGCTGACTGTTGACCAAAAGTTCTGAAAATATATTCAGCACTAAACTCAGGGTCAGTCATTGTTTTATAATAATTATCCTTATCGTTTATTTGTTTTTGTTTACCAATTGCCCATTCAGAATCAAATAAAGTAGGAAGTGCTAAGGCCATTGTAGAAAAAGCATCACCAACGTCTTTTCCAACCAGATTAAACAAACCACGTTCTTTATTAGCCTCGTTAATTAAATTGTCATACTGAGTATACTTTTTTCTTGATGTAATATACTGATTCATATCGTTTTTTAAACGATCTTTAGCAATAGTATAATCATTGTTTATGTTATGTAAAGCACTTTGAACACTAGTTAATCCAATAGATGCGGACGACATTGCGTCTTGTTCATCTTCTGTTAATTCTCTATCAGCTTTTAATTCAATTAAAGGACCAGTGGGAGTTTCTTTTGTAACTGTATAAACGCCTTTAGGTAGTGTTTTAAGAATAGATTTACCCTTTTCTATTACCGGATTAGTTAAGTCGTTATATGTTTTTTCAACTAAAGCACTCTGTTCTATAATCACTTTAGTTATGTTTCTATCTCCTAGCAATACTTTTGTATCCATGAAAGAATCTCCTAAAGAAAGTTGCTCTGCTATATCTCCGTCTAAATCTAAGTTTTCTACATCGATTTTAGCAACTTCTGTAATATCACCAGTTTTTTCATTTCGAGTTGTTCCAGCTATTTTTTTATTAAAAATATTGACAAGATCTAATAATTCACCTTTATTGGTTCCACTGTATATTCTATCTATAATTGTTTGTTCACCTCTATTGACTTTATTTAAAATAAATTTATCAACTCCACCACCCGTAAGCTCAGTTAAACTTTCATTATTAATACCAGCGTTTATTAAACGATTTTTTAATTCAGGATCTAAACCCTCTAAGGTACTGTAAGCTTTTATAACGGTATCATAATCTACACTTCCCTCTGTAATACCGTATTGACTAGCTGGGCCCATGCTAGCAAGCTGTGTTGTATTAGTTTCAACCTGTTGTTTAAGATAATCTTCTACCTTTTCTATATCTGCCGCGCTAACTTTATTAGCCTTCATTTTATCAACAAGGTCTTTGGCAAAATTAGATTTAAAATAATCTTTTTTAGTGTTAGGATCTTCTTTGTAAGTGTTTGTGAGTTGTAACTGTCTAGCTCTAACTAAAGAGGATACGGTTGCAGCAGCATTAAAACTTCTGTTTGCTAATTTTTCAAAACCTTCCTCTGTTATATTTTTTTGAAAGAAATCGTCTAAATCAGTCGAAGGCATGTTTGCTACTACTTCGCCATCTTTCAATACATTGTATGTAATATCAGGAGCAGCATCTATTCTAGCGTCTGCTGATATATCACTTACCACTTGTTCAATTTCAAAAGGAGTGGAAGATTTTAAATAAGCATTAGCAGTTTCAGTACCTGAATTTTCCACGCTTTTACCTAAGTTTCTAGCGTTTAATCCTATTATTTCCTTATCAGTTTTAATTTTTTTAGAAGCGTTTAATTCTTTTAAAACATCAACTATCTCTTGTTTTTTCTTTTTGTTAAAGTTTTGAAAAAAATCTTCTAAGTCTATTTCTTTAACGCCATTACCGGTGTCTATAGTTACATTGTTACTAACATTAAGATTTCCAGCACCTACTCCACTAGCTTTAATATCTAAATAAGGAAAGTTTCCTTTTAACCAATTAACAACATTATCTTGTTTTTGGTTAATCATCCTATCAGGATTAGCAATAACGTCTTCAACTGTTAGTTGCTTGAATTGATCAGGGTCTAAATTACGAGTTGTAATTTGTGTTTCTAATTCTTCTATGACTTTAGCTTCTTCTAGTCTTTGCGTGTTAAACTTACTAGAGGCAGGATTTGAAACACCATCTATATAATTACTAGAACGCTTGTCGTTATATTCTTTTTTAATATTATTTACTATTTTTGAATAACGAGAATTCGAAGCTTCCAATTGTGACTCCAAAGATGCGGGTTCTTTGGATGTTACAGTCGCACCCTGATCCGCAACATCCTTTTTCTTTACTGTTACACCTTTGTAAAATTTAAAGTCTTCTAGACCAGCCCCAGCATCATCAGCTAAAGCTTGTATTTGTTCTAGAGTTAGTTCTTGACCATCTAGTATGTATATTTCCATATTTTATTTTTAAAATAATCCTAGTAAAAATTCTCTTGACATTGGAGTAGCGCCTACAGCTTTTGCACCGTCTTTATCTATCCTATAAACACCAGCCACTTCTGATTTTGTAGCTGGAAAATGCGCTACTTTAGATTTAGCTGGTCCAGGTATTTGTACCGCGACAGCAAACAAACTTTGTAGATTTGCTTTTTCGGTTCCTAAATTAGATTTCATTTGTTCATCAAAACTAGGTCCTTTGTTGTCAAGAATTTTTGTTTCTTTTACTTCATTTTTACTATAAACAGTTTCACCCATTGCATAGGGTTGACCAACTGAATTCTTGATACCATTATCATTTAAATATTTAAGAAGCTTTGGATCTTTCAATTCTGTTTGTGAATAAACTCTATCACCTCTGTTATCAGTTTTATTAAATAAATCTTTAAACATAGTTTCTTGAATCGTTCTTTTTGTAAAAGCTTTTACTTTATCTTTATCACCTGATTGTAAAAAATTTCTTAAAGAACCATGCTCCTTTTTCATATCAGGAAAATCATCTAAACTAACAACTCCATAGGCAGCAAAACTAGCTATTTTAGCATCTGTTTTTCTTGAACTTAATAATATACCGTCAGTTGCAGCATTTACTTGTACTGCTAAAGCTGGGTTATTATACATTTGATCAATGTCAATAATTTTTGAAGTAGTTGTTTTTGTATACCCTGGCGCAGCACCTTTAGTAGAGCTTGAAGTAAATGAAGCAGGCTCACCTTTAGGGGCATCTACGTCCGCACCGTCCTCTGTGAGTTCATCTTCACCTGTTCTGGCAAATAAAGCTGGCTTTATAATCATGTTTTCATCTAAATAACCTAAATCTTGAAAAGTTTGACCAGAATCTATCGCTACTTCGTTTTCTATAACAAAATCAACTCCTCCTGGTCTAGAATAAGAACTTGTATCTATTTGTTTTTCAAATTCATAATAATATATACCATCTTCACCTACGTTTTTCTTTATTATACCTTCTTCTACGCCTTTTTCATAAACACTTATTGCTGTTCCTCCACTTTTACTATTTAATGTTGTTAAGGTTTCTGAATTAACAGGTATTCTTACGCGTGTATTTACGAGTTCTTTATTATCACCACTTAATGATCTAGTCATTGTTGCACCTTCTCCAAAGTTAGCCACAGCACTTTCCCCTCCATTAGCAGTTAAAATAACTTGATTCAATTGCTGCTCACTATTAGTTGGATCACCTATTACTCTTGTGCCAGTTTTAGCTCTACCCATGACATCGGTTAAAAGTCTACCCATATTTTTTTGACTTTCATCCAGCCAAGTGTCAAAACCAGTAGCACTTGCTAACTTTGCTGCTTTTGCCTCACCGGTTAATCCACCAAAACGAAAATCTATTTGATCTTGAGTAGCTTGATCACCTCTTTTGATAACCTCTGCTTTCCATTCATCATACAAAACATTATTACTACCAAACTTTTCTTTTCCTGCTGCAAGAGCTGCATTAGTAATTTTACCGTTGGTTATCATTATACTATCTTCCATTTGACCCTGTAAAGCTTCTGTTTTTTTAGCTTGTACATTAGCCAACTGTAATTGCTTACCAAATTGAGCAAGCATTCCTCCTACGGTTCGCCCTCCTTCGGCTCCAACGTTCGTTTTTAACTGTGCAGGTGTTGTGAAATCTGCTCCTGGTATTGAATATCCCATATTTTTTTAATCTTAAATGTATGTGTCTTCTATATTTACACTGTCTGCAAAGTTTTTATCAAAGCCGCTCCCGGCTACGCTTTTTTTCCTCCAAGCCCTGCTGTTAGTGCGGTTGATGCTAAACCACTTGCTACCGCGCCTACGCCTGTGAAAATTCCTGCCGTAGCATCATCTCTACGAGATCTTGCTGCAGCTTCTCTTTGAGCACCTCCAGTTTCTTTAGCTATATTATAACTAATATCTGAATTGTCTCTATCTTCTTGAGCGTTAAATTCAAACAATTTACCTTGAGCATCAGCGGCTTGTTCTCTTTGCCCTTCTGATATAGCTATTCCTTGTAATCTTCTTTGCTCACCTACTTTAGCCTCCATTAATGCGGATTGACCTTGAGCTCTTCTTACTTCGTTCTGTGCTTCTTGTTGTTCTATACTAGATGAAACACCTTTTTTACTAGCTAAAGCGGCTTGAGCTAAAGCAGTTGCGCCACCAGCACTAGCTCCAGTTGATCTTAACATGTCTAAAGTATTAGCTAAAGATATATCTGCTTCTTCCGCTTGTATTTCAGCGGCTTGTGTAGCAACACCTAAGCTTTCAAAAGGATTACTCATCATCCCACTTAAATCACTAGCCATATCTGAAAGCGATGTAACTCCTGCATAAGGATTTATTATATCTGCTCTACCGTCTTGAAGCGATTTAACTTTAGCTGCTGCAACTTCTTTTGCATTTCTTGCATTAACCATTGCTTTATGCTCTTGTCCAGACTGGATTGCTCCACCCACAACTGAAGTTGCTGCTGATACTCCTGCTAATCCAACTCCAACCGCTACTGCTCCCGCTGCTGCACTACCCACTGCAAGCCCTGCCGCTGCTGCTATTACTGCCATATACTTAAATTTTAAATTATTACTTTTATCATTTCATGAGAAGAACCAGGATCTATAGTCCAACCTAATTCTTTATGTGTTTTCAATAAACTATTGCTTCTACTTATTGACATCATGTATTTACTACCAGCTTCTTTAGTCATAGACTCTGCTGTTAGTATTAGTTTTTTAATCGCCTCTTGTCTTATATCTTTATCACTTTTAGGATTTGATATAATCCAGTCTAGCCAAACTAGTTTTGAGTTACTCCAATATAAAAATCCAGCTACTATATTTTCACCTTCATGCTCTACCATTATACCTCCTGTTCCGTTGTCGGGTAGCATGTCTTTTGCCATTACAGGCCAGCTCCATGCTTTCCACCAGTCTGATAAGATCTCGTAATCAGACTCAGTTAATGTTCTTGTATTCATTAGATTTGATTTAATATGATGACTCTATATAGTCAGATGAAACAGCAAACAACTCCATAGGTTTGATCCTAGAGCTTGCGTCTGATTCTATTGTGACAGTTGCAAAGTAACCTTTAACACCAGTCATTGGATTTTGTGGCTTTGGTACTGCAATTGACACATCAGGCATAAAAAGTACTTCACCTGTTGTAGCTGGACTATTGTTTACTAAGTTAGCAAAATACTTACCTTCTCTTCTAACAAAACCCGCGTAAAATATTGGTTGCGTTGTTGCCGCTGCACCTGTTTTAGTTGGTGTACCAGAATCGTAAGCACCATCAATATAACTTAATACTGGTTTACACGAATCAACTAATTCAAAAGATCTTGCTGCTTCAAACTTACTAACCTCCCAACCGTTTCCACCCTCGTAGTTAACTGTTTTAAACACTTTAGATAAACTAACACTAGGATTGAATACAAACTCTATAGACGAGTCGTATGCTGTAGAGTAAAATGTATTTCTATTTTGAGAGATATTGTAGTGTTGATAAAATCCACCGTTACTATATCCTATAATTTCACCTTCTGCATTTTTAACGGGTAATGTTTTAAAGCTATAATAATTACTTTGCAAACTAAAAGTCTGATCTGGTATGTAAGAAAAGAAACTTGTCCAACCTAAAACTCTTTCATCAAATACCAGTGTAGCACTCAATGGGTTAGAATTAATATCACCGTTGCCAGCAACAGGACTTTGTTGTAAAGATAATACGTATTGTTTGTTGTATATATCATAAGCTCCTATTGCTTTTCCTTGACCACCTACAGATGTATCTAATGTGCCAAACTGATCTCTAAAGTAATCAATCATACCATATTGAGATATTTCAGTTATACCATCTCTAGACAGTCTTAAAACAGCATTTCTATTTTTATCTGTAAAGTATTTTCTATAACCATACACAGCAAAGCTTTCAGGATTATCACTAATCCCATATTCACCTGCATAAGGTATTATATCACCTATGACCATATTGGATGCGGTTAAACTACCACCACCTTCAGCGTTGTATATAACATCTTTATCTATTGGAGCTCTACTTACTTTATCTTGTTGGAATATAAGTAATGCAGTGTCTTCCGCATATAGTTTTTGTATTGATCCATTGATAGGATCTGTTGATTTAGTTATATCAGTACCAACAGAAAATACATTTGAATTGTTTATACCTGTTCTTGAATTAAATATTCCAGAGTAAATCATAGAATTAAATCTAACAGAAGAATTAGGTTCATCTTCTACTAAATAAGCTTTGACACCATAGTCTATGTTAGTATTGTTGTATCCACCTCTTATTCTAGCTTCTTCTACAACCCAGCTATGTGTCTCATCTATAGTAGTAAACACCGGATAAGCGCCAGCAACACCGGTAGGTACACCAAAAGAACCGTTCCAAGCAGAAACAGGATTAGCCGCATCTACATTGTTTACTGTCTTTTTCAAAAGAAAAGAATTAAAGTATTTTACCTCTATAATGGCTCCCATATTATTATCACTTATTTATTTATTTTATTACTATGGATATGTAACTAAAGCGGACACTGAAGTTCTTTTTGCAGATGAACTAAAGTCTGCAGTATATGATCCATTTTTAGTGTATTCCCAGTTAACATTAGGTCTAAAGAAATTATAATTTCCTGCAGTAATAGTAGCTTCTGTAGTTAAAGCTAAATCAGTATACAATTGAGTTACGTATTTAGTTATATGTTCTTTAGCATAATACGTAGTTCCGTTTACATTGTATTGATATTGCTGCGGCGTACTTACACCACCAGCATAACTGTAATCACCAGTTGTAAAACCTTGAGATGCAGACATGTTTTTTGTAAGTGTACAATCTGCGTAGTTACAAACTTGCCCGTTTAAAGCACCCATTGTTATTCTGTATTCACCTGGTATATCAAAAGCAAATACTCTCTTAACACCGGATGTTCCACCTGTTGTACCAGATAAAGTCATTTCATTATTATTTCCACCTATACCAGTAAATCCTCCCTCTCCTGTTGGCACACCCGAAACCGCACCGTTGTATTGTGCTTTAGTATTAGAAATATTATTAGCTGTTCCAAGTAAATTGTTATCAACCGTCTGAGCAATAATCCAGTTAGTTGAAGAATTTACTCTATACTCTACCACCGCTGACACAGGGTTAAAAGTTTGTGATGTTTGTGCTGGTATTGTTGTTGGCGCGTTAGCAAAAAACTGCACATAGAAAGCTCCTTCACCTACGCTTAAGCCAGCTGATATTTTATTTCTTAAAAACTGATAATTACCATTTTGGCCAATGTTACATTTACGTGATGCATTACTTGTTGCAGGACTTATTAAAGGATCTCCATAAATATATTGATTATCAATAGAACCTATATCTTGATCTAGGTTAGTGTAATTGTTTGCAAAATAATACCTAGTTCCATCACCATCAAATAATGGCGCTATAAAAGATATTTTAAATCTACTAGGAACTTCAGGTTGACCAATAGTTATATTTAAAGTACAGTCTGCTGTTAAACCACCTGCGTCAGTTACTCTAGCCACAACAACATAAGCCGCTGCTCCAGTGGACGCAGTTATAATACCTTGATTATTTGTAGTAGTCATTGTGAAAATGCTTACAGCGCTACCGTTTTGTGATTGAGACGTAATTGTCCAGGTTAAATCATTTGTGTTTTTACCTGCATTTGCAGATCCATTTTTACCAGTTAAAGTTACTACAGCCGGTAAACCTGATGTTGTTACAGCTAAAGCTCTAGGACACGCACCATCTATTGTTGGTGCTACATTTTGTAATTGACCAGATTTAACTGGTGGTGTTGTTGGAACGGTGTAAACATCCGGTGTTCCAGCCGTAAATAATTGATACGTAAAACTAAAAGTAAAGTTACCTAAAGTAGCAGCTTCAGGTCCATAGTAAAAAGCAATCTTAGTTTCTAATGTATAATTAAAAGCTGTTGCAAGACTTGTTCCATCACCTGTTTCTTTTAAAATAAAATCATCTGTCACATCTTTACCGTTAGCATCTCTTACAATCCAAAAACCTTGACTAGGATCAACAATTCCAGTTGCAGCAATTTCACCTTTTATTCTTGCATTAATTATTCTTTCACCAATAATATTTTCACCATAGAAAATTCCAGCAACTGATGTACCAATAGCCATTCCCTCATTTAAATTAAGATTAAAAACTGCTGTTGTTTGAACACCTCCGGTTTGTGTAGCTACCGCCGTGTTTAATTCACTAACTAATCCTGACGTAGAAGTTTCCCAAAATATATCTAATCTTGAAACTTCAGGTTCTGTTTCAAAAACAGCTAAGTTTTCTAATGTATCAAAAGGTGCTGTTGTCTTTGCTAATACACCAAAAGGTTTACTTGTAATTACTTGCCCAATTAAAGGGTTTGATTTTGCATTGTAAAATCCATTTAGTTTTACCGCGGGAGCTATAATTGTAGCAGCTTGCTCGTCAAACAAACCTCTCATATCTTGTATAATACTCACTGTATCAGATAATCTACCTGGATAAAACTGTGCGTTACCAATAGGACTGGTTGCTAATGTGTCGTTCATAACTCTACCGAACAATTGAACAGAACTTCTAAATTGTGTTTGTTGTGGTCCGACCTCATTAAGATCTCTAGGAATTTTATTTATATTATCGTTTATTAATACTATGTTAGATAAATCCCCTCCTACATCTGTAGCGTCAGGGTTACCTTTCATAACACCGGGTAAATATGCATTATAGTATTCTTGCTCTTGTTGTTTAACAACTATCTTGTATGAATACCAACCCATTGGATTATAATTAGCATTTGTTACATCGCTATTATAAAGCCCTGGTGTACCTAAGTTTCTATTAACTAAAGCTGGTGAATCACTAGTTATTGTTTCGTTAAATAAAACTTTTAAAGAATCACCTGGCCAAGCTGATGGCGTGTAAGTATCAGGGTTATAAGGATTATATACGGTATCAGCACCAAATTGATTTAATGCTAGACCAGCTGTGGTGTTAGATAAAATAGTAGACGATTGTCTACCAAATTTATCTGACAATATAATTCCAACTTGATAGTTACGATTTTGTTTTAAGTTATGATTAGGGTATTCAACTCGAGTTTGACTACTTGCAGGCACATTATTTGCTGACTTGTCTGAAACACCTACTTGGTAATCTAAAGCCGCGGGTGGCGTATGCTTGTCCTGAAAGTTTCCATAAACTATTCTGTTGCTAACAAGTTCTTGGGCTTGAGCTCTAACAGGAACCCTGTCATACACTCTTATTAGTTCTGATGTAGGTAAAGTCTTATAAGGTTTTGTAGATTCATAAGAGTAAATAAAAACATTATCTGTAGGGTTTTCGTTCCAAGGTGCTTTATTTTGTACCTTAATAGTGTCTACAACTCTTATAGCTTGACCATCAGATTCTTTATATAAAATATCTATTTCTATAATTTTTACAAGAGAAGTTGTTATGTTTTGTAGTGCAGATCTTGTTTCTGGAAGTGGAATAAGTAAATCTATTTTAGTTACTTTATTTTCCATGAATTCTACTATTGTACTTTCATAAGCAAGTTTTTCATCATCACCTTTGAAGTAACCATCTTGTTTAGGAATAAACATTGGCTGTGTAAATGGTGCGAATATAGAATATTCACCATCATCAAATCTAAATCTGTAACTAAACCTTACAAATTTATCTTCTAAAAATTGTGGATCACCACCATAATCATCATCTAAATAAGGATTTGCAGTTCCATCAGGAAGATTTGTAGATGTAACATCATACATTGTAGTCTCTAAACCACTAAAAATTAAGGGTAAACTAGTTGATACAATATTAGCTTTATTTGTTTCTATAGAAGTCTGAGTAGCTACTTTAGTAACTATAGTTCCACTTCTGATACCTACTCCTTTAACACCTAGACCTACAGTTATAGTTCCAGTTGGAGTATTTAAACTAAGAGTTTTAGTAGCTGTAGCACCACCAGCACTAGTTGTAGCTGTTGCAACATCTGAAGCTGTTTTTGTGCTAGCGTTTAAAACCTGTATACATTCGTAAGGATTATATTTAGATACCGATATAGAATCTTCTGCAGTATAATAAGTTGGTACAGTGTAAGCACTACTAAACTGTGGTATATTTTCCCCACTAGTATTTATTTTTCTAGGTTGGTTTCTATTGTCAGTCCAAAATAAAAGACCTTCAATAATGTTAACCCCTATGATAAGATTTGTTTGAGAGAAATTTAAAAAAGCACCTTCTACTAATACAACAAACTGGCTACTTTGTATGTTATACGCCATGATGTAATTTTTAGCAGTTGTGCTATAAATAATTTTACCACCAGCGGCTTGGGGATCAAAATAATCAGTCCAAAAACTATATACAGTTGTATTGTTTTCATCTACAAACTTACCTATACATTTAATGTTAGGTGCTCCTACTAATGTAGAAAAACTTAACTGAGAAGAGGAAAATAATATTTCTTTATTACCCAATACGTTTTCTAATGCTCCCACATCTGAACCTTCTGATCTACTTATCTGAACATTCTGTGCATCGCGATACTCTCCAGATGGTATCAACCTGTCATCCAGGTCTTTATTCATCTTGGACTTTATAAAAGCATTTTTAACT
>Ga0075447_10000945_pt1 | contig 14001 bp, 12 predicted proteins | sample CoawatmetaG10DNA_FD_72352 | JGI IMG/M metagenome (GOLD analysis project Ga0075447, IMG submission 72352) | Marine microbial communities from the West Antarctic Peninsula - Coastal water metaG104-DNA | ecosystem: Environmental > Aquatic > Marine > Coastal | place: Atlantic Ocean: West Antarctic...
GAGTAGAGGTTTTTATTTTTGACAGAGATATAGCAAGCAGAGACAAGTAAAACAAGAGCAGCTTGACCCCCATGTCCTGATACACCAATAACGCTTGCGCAAAAAATAAAAACCCAAAAATTTATCCAATTTTTAGATATTAAGGCTAAGATTTCAGGCATTTAATATACTAACCAACGATAAAAATAGCTATGTTACATTAATAAGATTAAAAGGTTATATTTACTTAAGATGATATTTAGTAATAAGGGGAATAACTAATGAATGGCAAATTTATAGAAAATTATTTTTTTTTATAGCATCTATAACTTCTTTTGCATCAATAAGCTTCATACAATTATGGTGACCTAAGGGACAGATTCTTTTCAAACAAGGTTGGCATGCAAGATTTTTCTTAATGATTATTTTTCTTTTGTTAAGCCATTGAGATGTTTCAAGATCATTAGTGGGTCCAAATAATGCAACAGTAGGAATCTTAAAGCACGCAGCAATGTGCATTGGACCACTATCTCCAGTAATAAACAAGTCTAATTTTGAAATAGACTTAATTAATTCTGAAATTGAAGTTTTTCCTGAAAGATTGATATAGTTTTCTACTCCTTTAGATACTAATAATTTTTCTATTTCTAATGCAAATTGCACCTCATTTGAATTACCAAAAATAATAATATTATATGTTTTTGATAATTCTTCAGCAACTTTACCAAACTCCTTTGGATACCAACGTTTAGCATTGCCATATGATGCTCCAGGATTTATTCCCACCGTCCTACTTTTATTATTTTTCCTAACAATTTCTACTGGAAGACTTAGTGTGCCAGCTTTAAAGTTAGCATTCAAGCTGTCATTAATAAATTTATTGTATTTCTCAACTTGATGACAGTCTTGATATATATTGTTATATTGATATTTTTTTTTGGCTTTAATAAAGAATTTTAAGAATTTGGCTCGAAACGAGCTCCTAAATGTGAAATAAATATCAAATTCACCAAGTTGATTGCAAGCTTTGTATAAAGATTTGTATCTCTTATCTAAAACCATAGTTCTTACAACTTTTGGGTGATTTTTTATAGCTTCAATAGGGGCAGAAGATCCAATAATAGTAATTTCTATATCCTGATAATGATTGATAATATTTTCAATAGATGGTGTTGACATTACAAAGTCGCCTAGCCATGATGGGATCTCAATTAAAGCTTTTACTGGCTTTATATTATTATTCAATTTGGCTAATTACTTCTAGTGTTTGATTTAGATTATTTTCAATTGAAAATAACTCAGATTTTTTTTTATTCTTAATTTTTTCTTTATTTAAGGCTATCTTATCTGACAATAGATTATCAATAGAAGAGCTTATCCAACTATCATTTGAGTTATAAATAATAAATTCTTCATCTAAAATTTCACTGGCACCATTTTGGTTAGTTGTGAACACTACATTTTTAAAATTCATAGCTTCTAATACAACATTAGAGAATGGATCATAATGGGTAGGGAAAAGGAAAATATCACTAATAGTATAAAAATCATCTACATCTTCTCTAGGTCCAGTAAAAATAATTTGATTATCAATATTTAATTCTTTAGTTAAATTTTGATAGTAGTTAATATTTTTATCTTTGCCGATTATGAAAGCCATAATATTTTTAGTCTTTAATCTTGAAAAAATTTGTAGAAACTCCAATACTCCTTTCCTTTTGAAGCCACTTCCAACAAAAAGTAAAATAGATTGATTTTGGCTAATAATAAATTCCTGTGAAAGCTTAGTAAAAGATTGCAAATAATTAATTTTTTTTAATTCTATACCATTGTAAATAACATTAATCTTGCTAGGGCTAATGTTGTAAGAGTCAATAATTTGCTCCTTGACCATGTTTGAATTGGCAATAATATATTTTGCATTATTAAAGCAATGATGCTCCAAATATAAATAAATAGGATGCAAGAAGTTTAATTTTGATTTATTTTCAATTGATAAAAATACTTTATGGACTCCATCACCAGCTCTATATAAGTCAGGACAGGTTATGCGGTCTAATGAATAATAAAACTTATCGTTTTTTGTAAGCATTACTTGAAAATTAAATAGCAATACTCTTAACCAAGATGGAAGAAATTTTGGAAAAATAGAATGTATGACTTGATGTTCAATTTTTTTTATTGACATTGCTTTCGACAATCTATTAAGATAATTTTCTGCACCACCAAACTTTGTCGAAGTAGAGCGAATAAAATATATTTTTTTATTCAACGTTACTTAGATGAGCTAAATTCTAGCTCAATCAAATGACAAAGTGTATGTCCAATCAATATATGCATTTCTTGAATACGCGGCGTATCTTCTGCTACTGCTATTAAGTTGACATCACATAAAGTATTAAACTTCCCACCATTCTTTCCACTAAATCCAATAGTTTTACAACCAAGAGTATTAGCAAGACTTAGAGCACTAATTATATTTTCACTAGTTCCGCCAGTACTAATACCAATTAACACATCACCTTTATTTGCTAAGGCCTCAACTTGGCGTTTAAACACATTTGAATATCCATAGTCATTGGCAATTGAAGTAATTATTGAGGAATCTGTAGTCAGTGCAATAGCTCGCAATCCTTTGCGCTCAGTTTTATATCTTCCAACTAGCTCAGCTGCGATGTGTTGAGCATCTGCTGCACTACCTCCATTTCCTATAATTAATATTTTTCCACCATTACTAAGGCTATTAATGCAAATTTTTGCAGCAGCTTCAATAGGCTTATTAATAGAGTCTATTGTTGCTAAACTAACTCTTATATGTTCACTAAATTCATGTTTTATGATTGACTGCATAGTTAATTACTTTGTTTGATTCTTTCAATAGTTTGAGTTGAGCTTTTACCGTCAATAAATTTGACTAATTTTAGTTCATCTACGATTTCTTGACCTATAACCTCTTTTCCCTTATAGTCTCCACCTTTAACTAAAACATTAGGCTTTATTCTATCAATTAATTTATAAGGCGTGTCTTCATCGAAGATTACTACGTAATCAACAACCTCAAGGGCAGCTAGTATATATGCACGATCTTCTTGGATATTAATAGGCCTTTCTTTCCCTTTTAAGGCAGTAACTGAGCGGTCAGAATTAAGCCCAAGTATCAAGATATCTCCAAAACTTTTGGCAGTCTCTAAAAAACTTATATGTCCTGCATGAAGTAAGTCAAAGCAGCCATTTGTAAATACAATTTTTTTATCCCTAATTTTTAATTCCTCAATTATAGGAATAATTTCATCAATAGTTTTTATATGCTTATCACTAGTAGATTTATTTATACTTGATTCATATTCTATAATTTCGTTTAAGGAGGCAGTAGCGCTTCCAATTTTGCCAACCACCACTCCTGCGGCAAGGTTTGAAAATTCCACAGCTTGATCAATCTTAAGTCCACAGGCTATAGAAAACCCAAGCGAAGCAAGTACTGTATCACCTGCTCCAGTTACATCAAAAACTTCTTTACCAGTAGTTGGGTGAATTCGAAAATTATTATCATAAATTGCTACACCATTCTCACTCAAAGTTATTAGGGATACATCTAGGTCGCAAGTAGACTTAAGTTGAATTATTGCTTCTCTTAAACTTTCATCATCTACAATATTAATATTTGTAGCTTCTATTGCTTCTTTCTTATTTGGCGTAAGTAAATATGCACCCTTATATTTTAAATAATCTGTGCCTTTGGGATCAATAAGTATTTTTCTGTTGTAATTTTTTGCAATACTAATTAATGATTGTGTTAGATCAAAAGTAAACAAGCCTTTACCATAATCAGATATTAGTATTACTTCGTAGTCTTTAATAATCGAATTAAAAGTTTTAATTATGGTATTTTTTGACTCTAAACTAATATCCTCTGAGCTTTCACGATCATATCTAACAACTTGCTGTTGTGATGCAATAATCCGACTTTTTTTTGCAGTGATCCTATCATTTTGTGTGACTAAATATTTAGTGCTGACACCAATATTTTTTAGTAGTACTTGTAGCTCATTGGAAACTTCACAATTACCAATAACACTAAGAATATCAACTTTTGCACCAAGCTTTTGAAGGTTGTTAACAACATTTCCAGCGCCTCCAAGTCTTGAGGTCTCATTATTAATATTGATAACCTGCACTGGAGCTTCAGGTGAAATTCGCTCACAAGATCCCCAAAGATAGTGATCAATCATTAAGTCACCAAGAACCAGTATTTTTGGACATTTACTTTTAAGATCAATCATAATTTTAAAGAGCTATGGATACGCATAATCTCTGGAACATATAATTTAATACCTTCTTCTAAGGAAATTTTAGGATTAAAGTCTAATATCTCTTTTGACAGTGTTATATCAGCTAAGGTGTTCATTTGATAAGAATTATAAGGGTTTGGAAAATAATCAACATCTAAATTTGTTTCAAGCTCTTTTTGAAGGATGTCTGAAATATCTTGAAAGCTTCTAGACTTTCCTAGACCAATATTAAAGACTCCATTTTTTTTTGAATTACACGCCTTTATATTCGCCTCAACGACCTCATCAACATGAATAAAGTCACGAAATATCTGATCAGAATTTTCAAATAAACGAGGTGCATTCCCGCTCAAAAGTTGAATTCCTAGTTGAATAACCATTGACGAGGTAGTTTCCTTGAAGTATTCTTTGGGGCCGTAAACATTAAAAAACCTAAGTCCAATAATTGACATTTGTTGGTTATTTTTTGAAAAATCACTCGCAATCTGATCCATCATGTACTTGCTAAAGCCATAAGGACTATCTGGACTCTCATTTCCTATTAATTGAGGAGCATTCGTGCTCCCATAAACTGCAGCAGAGCTAGCGTAAACTAATATTGAATTATTTTTTTTGGCAAGCTGTAGTAAATCATAAAAACTATTAACATTGGTTCTAAAGACGATTTCTTGGTCAAGAACACGAGTATCAGAAATTGCAGCATGGTGAAAAATATAATCAAAACTATAATCATTTAACATTGCAAGGTCATTTTTATTATTAATATCTCCACAAATAATATGTCCTTTGAAGCCCAAAAGGTTTTGGTAATGACCAAAACTTTTCAAGTTTCCATTATCGAAAATTTCTCCATTACGAAAGCAATCAAAAATTACTATGTTTGATTTTGGAAAATTCTCTTGGAGATAAAAGGCAACATTGCTTCCAATAAAGCCAGAACCACCAGTAATAAGAATAGTTTTTTCATTAAAATCTATTTTGTTATATTTCATTTCTTAGTTTTCAAACGTTATACTTTAAGGAATCATCTCTATTATAGTGTAGGTTATATCTTTAGGGATTGTTACATAGGTTGTTTTAATAGATTTTGTAACTGTACTATCTTCAATTAGGCGAAGATAACATTTTTTTTTGCATTAAATTCTGGTTAAAATATATTTTTATTAAATTTTTAAGGAAATTATACAAAAATATGAATTTAAAAGTTGATACTGTAAAATGAAATCTTTATGAAAATAATTCCAATAATACTATCAGGTGGCTCTGGTACAAGGTTGTGGCCATTATCCAGAGAGCAACATCCAAAACAATATATTAATTTATTTGGAAAATCTTCAATGCTCCAAGAAACATTACTGCGTTTAAGGGGTCTAAGTGATATTGTCGAGCCAATAATTATTTGTAATGATGAGCATCGTTTTATTGTTTCTGAACAATTAAAGCAGATTCAAATTGATAAATCAACAATATTACTCGAGCCTACTGGAAGAAATACTGCTGCAGCTATAACAGCAGCAGCACTTCACGTAATTAAAATGAAAATTGATGATGCATTATTGCTGGTTTTATCGGCTGACCATAATATTGCAAATACTCAATCTTTTCATGATGCAATTAGAGTGGCTGTTACGCAAGCTCAAAATTCTAAATTAGTCGTCTTTGGAGTCACCCCAACCCAACCAAATACTGGTTATGGTTATCTTAAAGCAGAATTTAATTCTAATGAAAAATTCCTGTTAGTTGATAAGTTTGTTGAGAAACCTAATAAAAGTACTGCAGAAAAGTATATCCAAGATGGGCGTTACTTTTGGAACAGTGGGATGTTTGTTTTTGAACCTAATTTCTTTATAAATGAGTTAAGTATGTTCTCTAAAGATATCGTTAACGCAATAAAAGAATCGTGTGATAATTCTATTATGGACTTGGACTTTATTAGACTTGAGAAGAAATCCTTTGAATCATCACCAAATCTCTCTATTGATTATGCATTAATGGAAAAAAGTAAAAATGTGATTATGGTTCCATTAGATGCTGATTGGAGTGATTTAGGTTCTTGGACTGCTCTTAAAGAGATTGGAGAGAAGGACTCTAATGGAAATGTAATTAAAGGCGATGTCATTTCTATTAATACAGAAAATACCTATATCAGTTCTTCTCATCATCTAATAACTACAATTGGAGTTAAAGATTTAATAATAGTTGATACACCAGATGCTACATTAATTGCGAGTCAAGACAGCTTAGATGAGGTTAAAAATATAGTTTCTCAATTGAAGAAAGAAAAGAGAGCTGAGTTTGGCTTTCATCGCAAAGTGCATAGGCCATGGGGATGGTATGATACTATTGAAACAGGTAACTTTTTTCAAGTAAAAAGGCTCCATGTAAAGCCTGGCGGTAAACTATCTCTTCAGCTCCATCATAAAAGAGCTGAGCATTGGGTTATAGTAAAAGGCACTGCTACAGTAACAAATAATGATCAAATACTAACTCTTAATGAGAGTGAGTCCACTTATATTCCCTTAGGAATTAAGCATTCATTAGAAAACATGACTAAATTTCCTTTAGAGGTTATTGAAGTGCAGAGTGGATCATATCTTGGAGAAGACGATATTGTTCGTTTTGAGGATATATACGACAGGATTAAGAAGTAAAATACAACATTTATAAAAAAAGAATGCCTACTTTATTTTTTTAATTGTAGTTTTTAATGTTTTTTAGGTAGAAATATGACAAAAAGAAAAGTCGCCCTGGTGACAGGAGTAACAGGTCAAGATGGTGCTTATTTATCTGAGTTATTATTAGATAAAGGTTATGAGGTTCATGGTATTAAGAGACGATCTTCATTATTTAATACTGATCGCATAGATCACTTATATAAAGAGCCACAAGAATCTAACAAGAGGTTTGAGCTTCATCATGGTGATCTTTCTGATTCTATGAACTTAGTTCGTATTATCCAAGAGGTCCAGCCCGATGAGATTTATAATCTTGGTGCTCAATCTCATGTTGCAGTATCATTTGAGACTCCAGAATATACAGCTGATACAGTTGGTTTGGGAGCTCTTCGTATTCTTGAAGCTATTCGAATTTCTCGCTTGAGTGATAAAACTCGTTTTTACCAAGCTTCAACTTCTGAGCTGTATGGTGATGTCCAAGAGACCCCTCAAAGAGAAACAACTCCTTTTTACCCTCGCTCTCCATATGCAGCAGCAAAACTATATGCTTATTGGATTACAGTAAACTATCGTGAGGCTTACGGCATGTATGCATGTAATGGGATACTTTTTAATCATGAATCTCCTGTTCGAGGAGAAACTTTTGTCACAAGAAAAATTACTAGAGCTTTGTCTCGAATTTCCCTAGGGCTTCAAGATACACTCTTTTTGGGAAATTTAAATGCTTTGCGGGATTGGGGCCATGCTAAAGACTATGTAGAAGCTCAGTGGTTAATGCTTCAACAAGAAAAACCAGATGATTATTGTATTGCAACTGGCTTACAATATTCAGTTAGAGATTTTGTAAATTTTTCTTGGAGTTACCTTAATAAAAGTATAAGGTGGGAAGGCGAAGGTGAGAATGAAAAAGGCTATGATTTAGATTCTGGTAAGTTAATTATTCAAGTTGACCCTAGGTATTTTAGACCGACAGAGGTAGAAACTTTATTGGGAGACCCAAGTAAAGTAAGAGAAAAACTGGGTTGGAAGCCAAAAATAACACTTAAAGAGCTAGTTCATGAGATGATGGAAAACGATCTCGCTCTCTCTAAGCGTGATTCACTTGTAAAAAAACATGGGTATAAGACTTTTGATTATAACGAGTAATTTTAATGAATCAAAATGATAAAATTTTTGTAGCTGGGCACCTCGGTTTAGTTGGGTCTTCTATATTAAGAAGTCTCCACGCAAGAGGCTTTAATAATATTATTACTCGCTCTCATAATCAATTAGATCTAACAAATCAAGGTTTGGTTCAAAGCTTTTTTTTAACTGAAAATATTGACTATGTTATTCTTGCTGCAGGAAAAGTAGGTGGTATATTAGCGAATAATACATATCCAGCAGAATTTATTTATCAAAATATAATGATAGAGGCTAATGTTATTCATGCTGCTTATGTTAATAATGTAAAAAAACTGCTTTTTCTTGGTAGCACTTGTATTTATCCTAAAAACATTAAGCAACCAATGCAAGAAGATTCATTATTGAGCGGTCATTTAGAGCCTACTAATGAGCCTTATGCTATTGCAAAAATTGCAGGAATCAAAATTTGTGAATCATATAATAGACAATATGGAACTGACTTCCGATCAGTCATGCCCACCAATTTATATGGAATAAATGATAATTTTCATTCAGAAAATTCTCATGTAATTCCTGCTCTGATGAAAAAATTCCATGATGCTCAAGTAAATAATTTAACTGAGGTAAGTGTTTGGGGAACAGGTAAGGCAATGAGGGAGTTTTTGTATGTTGATGATATGGCAGATGCATGTCTGTACATAATGGAATTAGATAGCCAAGTTTATAAAGAAAACACCCAACAAATGCTTTCACATATAAATATTGGAACTGGTAAAGATATTACTATTAAAAAAATGGCTGAAATAATGAAAAAAGTTGTCGGTTTTAAAGGTAATCTAAATTTTGACAAAAGTAAACCGGATGGGCCTATGCGAAAACTTATAGATAATTCCAGACTAACAAGTCTTGGCTGGAAATATAGTACTGATCTTGAAATAGGACTTACCAAAACATATGATTGGTATGTTAAATCATTACAGCATTAATATATTATTGTGAAGAAATACTTTAGTGAAATACTTTATTTATTGGGTGATGAAAAAAATAAACTAAAATTTTTATTAGTTCTTTTTTTAATTGTTTCTGTTCTGGACCTTTTGGGTTTGGGATTAGTAGCACCTTATATCACTTTTATAGTAGACCCAGCTCTAATTAAAGATGGAGCTCTAGGTATTATTATTTTTAAATTAGGCTTACCAAATGATATTGCAACCTTGTCTGTTATTTTTGGCGCATTATTATTTTTTATTTTTCTCATCAAAGTTGTAATAATAATATACATAAATTACAGGATTGCTAGTTTTAGTCAATATCAGCAAGTAAGGTTGCGTTCACACCTGATGAGTTCTTATCAAAATTTGCCTTATACCGAGTATTTACAGAGAAACAGCTCAGAGTATATATACAGTATGCAGGTTTTAGTAGAGCAGTTCTCAAATCAAGTGGTGTTAACTGGCCTAAGAACTATTGGAGATAGTATTGTTGCTTTAGCTATTTTTATGCTCCTTGCATGGACTAATTGGTATGCATTCTCATTATTAATTGTGCTACTTGGATTAATTATTTTTTGTTATGATCTTTTCTTTCGGGATAAGCTTAAAAATTATGGTATTCAAACAAATCTAGCATCAAAATCGATATTAAAAGGAACTAGTGAAGGAATAGATGGTTTAAAAGAGATCCGAGTTTTGGGAAAGTTAGAGTATTTTCACAATCAAGTTTTAAAAGGCGCAGAAAAATTAGCATTCAATCAGACGCGTTTCACTGTTATTACAACTTCACCTAGATACCTTTTAGAGCTCTTATTAGTTGGTTTTGTCGTTTTAGTAGTTATAATTTCAGTTTTAACAGGCCAGGATAGCGCTACATTATTACCAGTCTTGGGTGTTTTTGGACTTGCAGCAATGAGGCTTATGCCAATTGCTACTGGACTATCAAATAGTCTTACAAGGCTGAGATATGGAAGAGATGCTGTATCTATACTTTATAAAGATTTATTAAATTTGGACAAAAATAAATTTATACCTGAAAAAATTAAGATTTTAAATTCAGAAAAATTTATAAGTTTAACTTTGAATCAAGTTAATTTTAGTTACCCTAGTACCGATAGATTGGCTTTAGATAAAGTTTCACTTTCAATTAAAGCTGGTGAATCAATAGGTATTATTGGTGCTTCAGGGTCAGGTAAAACAACTCTAATTGACGTATTGCTTGGATTATTAAAACCAGATAATGGTTTAATTAGCTTTAATAGTTCGCCTCTTGAAGAGAAATTGTCTCATTGGAGAAGTCAAGCAGCCTATCTTCCTCAGCAAGTTTTTTTAATTGACAATACCTTAAAAAGAAATGTAGCTCTAGGTGTTGAAGAGCATAATATCGATCAGAAATTACTTTTTGAGGCTATAGAGAAGTCTCAACTATTGGAATTACTTGGACAGCTTCCTGAAGGAGTTGATACTTTACTGGGAGAGAGGGGAGTAAGGCTTTCTGGAGGGCAGCGCCAAAGGGTTGCTCTAGCAAGAGCCTTTTATCACCAGAGAAGTGTTCTAGTGATGGACGAGGCTACGAGTGCTTTAGACAATGAGACTGAGCATGAGATTGTTGAAGAAATTAAAAGGTTAAAAGGTTTGATAACAACAATTATTATTGCACATAGATTAACTACGGTAGAACATTGTGACAGAATTTATCTTCTTGAAAAAGGAAAATTAGTCTCTTCTGGGACTGCTAAAGAAATGTTGAATATTTCTTTAGATTAAATTATTTTTGATATTATCAAAGATTACTAAAACTGATTTAAATAGGCGGAATAAAAATGTTAAACAATTCATCAATACTTATTACTGGCGGTACTGGCTCATTTGGCCATGCTTTTATTCCAATGGTGCTTAAAAAATACAATCCAAAAAAAGTTGTTATTTTTTCTCGTGATGAGATGAAGCAATGGGAGATGGCTAAACTATTTCATAATGATCCTAGGGTTCGTTTTTTTATTGGTGATGTGAGAGATAAGGATAGACTCTATCGAGCCCTAGATGATATTGATTATGTGGTTCATGCAGCTGCAACAAAAATTGTCTCTTCTTCTGAGTATAATCCATTTGAATGTGTCAAAACTAATATTAATGGCGCTATGAATGTTATTGATGCATGTATTGATAAGAAAGTAAAAAAAATTGTTGCTCTATCAACTGACAAGGCTAGTAGCCCAGTAAATCTTTATGGAGCCTCTAAGTTAGCTTCAGATAAGCTATTTATAGCAGGAAATGCCTATTCTGGAAGTCATAATACTAGGTTTTCAGTGGTGAGATATGGCAATGTTATGGGATCAAGAGGGTCGGTTATTCCATTCTTTTTATCTGAGGCTAGCAAAGAAATTTTACCAATAACTGATATAAATATGACTCGTTTTATGATTTCATTAGAATCCGCTGTTAAATTAGTTTGGGATGCCTTTGATGATATGGAAGGTGGTGAAATTTACGTTAAAAAAATCCCTTCAATGAATATTGAAAATATAGCAAAAGCCGTATCTGAAAATGCTAAGCATCAAATAATTGGTATTAGACCAGGTGAAAAACTTCATGAACAAATGATTGGGCCTGAAGATGCTAGAAACACATTTGAATATAATGATTATTATAAAATATTGCCTGAAATTAATAACTGGAACAAAGATGTAAAGAGGATAAAAAATGGAGTAAGAGTAAAACCTGGTTTTACATATTCATCAGATAATAATACTGATTGGATGGATATTCAAAGTTTAAGAAATTGGATTGAAACTAATAAATCTAAAATTGGAAATTTCTAGAAAATGATTCCTTATGGCAAGCAAGATATAAACCAGTCTGATATTGATGCTGTAGTCGAGGTTTTGAATTCAGATTTCCTTACTCAAGGTGATAAAACAAAATTATTTGAATCTTCAATTTCTAGTTATACTAAATCTGAATATAGTGTCGCAGTGAATAGTGCTACCTCTGCTCTTCATATCGCATGTCTAGCTTTAAACTTGAAAAAAGGTGATTGGTTATGGACTAGCCCAAACTCGTTTGTTGCCTCTGCAAATTGTGGATTATATTGTGGAGCTAAAGTTGATTTTGTTGATATTGAGCTAAGTACATATAATATGTGTGAGGAAGCACTTGAGGTAAAGCTTATAAAGGCCAAAAAAGATGGAAGGCTTCCAAAGATTGTTATCCCAGTTCATTTTGCTGGACAATCTTGCAATATGAAAAGAATCTATGCCCTAAGCCTTATATATGGCTTTAGCATTATTGAAGATGCTTCACATGCAATTGGGGGACAGTACTTATCAGGTTATATAGGAGGCTGTAAATATTCAGATATTACAGTATTTAGTTTTCATCCGGTGAAAATAATTACCACTGCTGAAGGTGGGGTTGCAACTACTAATTCAGAAGTTTTATTTAATAAAATGCAATTATCAAGAAGCCATGGAATTACTCGAAATCAGAAATTTATGGATAAGGAGTCAGATGGTGCATGGTTTTATCAACAAATAGATTTAGGTTTTAATTATCGGATGACAGAATTGCAGGCTGCTTTAGGGGTTAGCCAAATGAATAGACTTGATGAATTTATTAACAAACGTCAGCTTCTTCGTAAAAGGTATGATGAGTTATTAGTAAATTTACCTATAGTAAGACCCCATCAAAATATTAATGCTCTTTCGGCATGTCATTTATATCCAATTCTGATTGAAACAAGTAAAACTAATAAGAGTCGTAAAACAATATTTAATGAGCTTAGATTGTCAGGAATTAGTGTTAATTTGCACTACATACCAATTCACACACAGCCTTATTACCGACAACAAGGGTTTAAAACTGGTGACTTCCCTAATTCTGAAAAATACTATAGTAAGGCAATTAGCATTCCAATTTTTTCAGCTATGGATTTTAAAGTTCAGGATAAAGTTGTAAAAAGTATAAAGAGATTATTTCAATGAATATATGTTTAATACCTGCTAGAGGTGGAAGTAAGAGAATCCTGGGAAAAAATATTAAGGAGTTTAATGGAAAACCAATAATTGCGTATTCAATAGAAGCTGCTATTAAAAGTGGATGTTTCGATAGAGTTATAGTTTCGACCGATGATAAAGAGATTGCTGAGTTTGCAAACCACTTTGGTGCAGAAACTCCATTTATTAGGCCAGCAGAGTTAGCAAATGACTTTATAGGAACAATACCAGTAACTAAGCATGCAATTCAATGGTTAAAGGAAAACAAATGCACTCCTGACTATGTGTGTTGTCTTTATGCAACTGTGCCATTTATCACTGCTAACTTAATATCTGAATCTTTTAATAAGATTTTTAAGAGTAAGTTTGAATTTATTTTTGCAGTAACAAACTATCCTGCTCCAATTAAAAGAGCAATTAAAATTAATAACCAAGATAGAGTAGAAATGATTAATCCAGACCATTACAATACAAGAACTCAAGACTTTGAGGAGTTCTATTTTGATGCTGGTCAACTTTGTTGGGGGAAAAGCTATAGCTGGGAAAGGGAGGAGAGTGTCATTGGCCCAAATACATCGACTATTATATTACCTTCTTATTTGGTGAATGATATTGATACTGAGGAAGATTGGAGGAAAGCAGAAATAATGTATAGAGTTCTTAAATCTGATGGAATTCTGTAGCACTTTACATATGATTAAGCTTATACAAATTCAACATAGAATAATATGGTATTAACAGTTCTAACAGAGGGAGGGGTAGATTCAGGCTTTGGCCATATTACAAGATGTATCTCAATTTCTAAAGCTTTTGAATCGAATGGAGTTGAAGTAGAGTTTTTAGTTCATGGCGACTCATCAGTGAACAAAATACTTGAAAATTTAAACTATAAAAAAGTTAACTGGATAAAAAATTTTGAAAAATTAAAAAAATTAAGATCTAAAAG
>Ga0075447_10000949_pt1 | contig 13966 bp, 13 predicted proteins | sample CoawatmetaG10DNA_FD_72352 | JGI IMG/M metagenome (GOLD analysis project Ga0075447, IMG submission 72352) | Marine microbial communities from the West Antarctic Peninsula - Coastal water metaG104-DNA | ecosystem: Environmental > Aquatic > Marine > Coastal | place: Atlantic Ocean: West Antarctic...
GGAATTTCAGATTCACTTTTAAGATTATCTATAGGAATAGAAGATGCTTCAGACATTCAAAATGATTTAGAGGAAGCGCTTAAACAAATCTAAGTATCATGGATAAAGATATTATAGACCTCATAGGAAATACTCCTTTAATTAAGCTTAAATATCCATCTGAATTAACTGGCTGTAATATTTATGGTAAAGCAGAGTTTATGAATCCCGCAGGATCAGTAAAAGATAGAGCAGCTTTAGGAATTATTCTAGATGCAGAAGATAAAAAAGAAATTGGTAAAGGGGGGACTGTTGTAGAAGGAACTTTTGGAAATACGGGAATTGGTTTAACAATGGTGAATAACGCCAGAGGTTACAAAACAATTATCGTCATGCCGGAGGCCGCATCAATTGAAAAACGTGATATTTTAAGAAATATGGGTGCAGACCTGAGAATAGTAGAAACTCTTCCTTATTCCAATATGGGAAATTATCAACATGTCTCAAAAAGATTAGCTGAAGAATTAAAAGAAAAAAATGGTGGTAATGTTATTTGGGGAAATCAATTCGACAATACTGCCAATTATAAATTCCATGAAAAAACAACTGCTCAGGAAATTTTTGATCAAACAGAGGGTAAAATTGATGGCTTTACTTGTGCTATTGGAACTGGCGGAACTCTAGGTGGAGTTTCAATTGGATTAAAATCAAGAAATAAAGATATTAAAGTTGCCTGCACAGATCCTCAAGGGGCTCAAATGTATAATCATTTCAAATATAATAAATTAGAAGTCAAAGGTGACCCATCTGAAACTGAAGGAATTGGTCAATATAGAGTAACTAGAAATGTGGAACCAACTTTAGTTGATATGTCCTACCATGTAACTGATTACGAGGCCTTTGAGCTACTTTATAAGTTAGTTAAAACTGAAGGATTATTTTTAGGTACAAGTTGTGGCGTTAACATTGCTGGAGCTATAGCAATGGCTAAAGAAATGGGCCCGGGAAAAAATATTGTGACTATCTTATGTGATGATGCAAGTAAGTATTATAGTAAAATGTATAATAAAGAGTTTTTACAATCTAAAAAACTTCCCATTCCTTCTTGGCTGTAAGTCGTTCAATCTAAATATTAGTTTGATTTGTTTCCTTGATATTTCTTCCAATAAAAAATAATTTATTTAACTCTAAGCTAATTTTATTTTCTGATACTTCTTGCGAAGATAAAACAGGATTTAAAAAAACTGATATGAGATAAATAAATATTGCATATTTGTATTTCATAGGTTCTATACTTTTAGAAATAACTCCAAAATTCCATCCATAATATACTGTACAGATAGTCCAGCTAAGATAATAGCAATCACTCTTGAAAAAACATTAATAATTTTTTTATTAATAAAATCTCCCGACTTAGAAACGAGAAGAAAAATAATTAACGTGAATACCATGACACAAACAAGAGCCATCATACTCATTAACTGATTAAAAAAATTATCACCAATATCGCTAACAATCACAATCACAGAAGTAATAGCAGCAGGACCAGAGAGAATAGGAATAGCTAAAGGAAAAATAGAAACTTTTTCATTAGCATCAATGACGATGGATTCTTTTCTTTGTTGTCTTTTATTAAACAACATTTCTAGAGAGATAATAAATAAGATTATGCCACCAGCTATTCTAAATGCTGGTAGGGAGATATTAAGATAGGTTAAAATAAGATTACCAATTAATGAAAATGCAATAAGGATAATTGTTGCAATTAAAACACCCTCTATAGAGGTTTGAACTTTTTCTTTTTGATTTTGAGACTGCGTTAAACTTAAAAAAATTGGCGCATTTCCTAATGGATCTACCACTACAAAATAAATAATAAAAGATTGTACGAAGAGCTCTAACAGATGAAAAATGTTATTCCTTTAAACTTGAATAGCAAATTTTTAATTTAAAGCTTAAATAGACACTTTGACTTATTATATAAAATAATTTCGTGCCCATATTACTATTATGAAAGAACAGTCCATTCTTAAAAAAACTATTAACTTATTAGCGCCCTTTCTATGGCCCAAAAATAAGCTTTCTTTAAAAATTAGAGTGATTTTAGCTCTCTTATGTCTGGTATTGTCAAAAGCTACTAACCTGATTACGCCCCCTATTCTAGGTCGCGCTGTAGACTCATTAACCGAACTAAGCCAAGGACTCAATATGTATACGCTTGTTCCCTTGTCTTTGATTGTTGCTTACGGACTTGCGAGTGTGGCTACAAAACTTTTTGGAGAACTTAGAAACGCAATATTCTCTAAAGTTTCTCAGCATGCAATTCGGCAGCTAACACTTAATACCTTTAAACATCTTCACTCTCTTTCACTTCAATTTCATTTAAACCGTAAAACAGGGGCATTAAGTAAATTTATCGATCGAGGAATAAAGGGTATCGATTTCCTCATGAACTATGTTCTTTTTAATGTCCTCCCTACATTAATTGAAATTGTCTTTGTGGCAGGAATTCTTTTGACTCTCTATGGACTGAAATATGCTGTCGTTACTGTTGCTACAATTTCAATTTATGTCGTTCTTACATTTATGATTACACAATGGAGATTAAAATTTAGACGAAGAATGAATGAATCCGACAATATGGTTAGCTCTAAACTAGTCGATAGTTTACTCAACTATGAAACAGTCAAATACTTTAATAATGAAGAGCACGAATTTAATCGTCTCAATGATTCCTTAAAAGAATATGAAGTAGCTGCTGTTGAAAATGAATTTTCTTTAAGCTATTTAAATATCGCCCAAACATTAATTATCATGACCGGCATTACATTAATGTTAGGAATGTCTGTGTTTGATATTAAAGAGGGAATTATATCGATCGGTGGTTTTGTTGTTATCAATGCCTATATGTTTCAACTCTATCAACCGTTAAATTTTTTTGGAAATGTTTATCGTAGTATTCGTCAATCTCTTACTGATATGGAAAATCTTTTTAGTCTATGGGAGGAGAAACCTTATGAGAATAATCAAGATACAAATCTAAAGGACACTGAAAATGCCAGTATTAGATTTGATAACGTTAGTTTTGATTATGATGTGCGTAGAACTATTATTCAAGATATATCCTTCGAAGTACCTAACGGGAAAAAAGTTGCAATTGTAGGACCAACGGGTGCTGGCAAATCAACAATTAGCAGACTGTTATTTAGATTTTATAATCCTAAGTCTGGGTCAATTTATGTCAATGATCAAAATATTAAAGATATCTCTCAGCAATCGTTAAGAAAAATTATAGGAGTAGTTCCTCAGGATACGGTCTTATTTAATGAAACTATTTCCTACAATATTTTATATGGAGATCCTCAAGCGAGTGAAAAAGAAATTTATGCAGCAGCTCGCAGCGCAGATATACATGATTTTATTCAAGAATTACCTGATGGTTATAATACTTTAGTAGGAGAAAGAGGTTTGAAATTGTCTGGTGGTGAAAAACAACGAGTTGCTATTGCACGAGCTATTCTTAAAAAACCTTCTATCTTTTTCTTTGATGAGGCTACGTCCGCTCTCGACTCAACAACAGAAAAAGAAATACAAAAAAACTTAGAATTAATTTCTAAAAATAAAACAACCTTAGTGATAGCTCATAGATTATCAACGGCAGCTGATGCGCATAATATTATTGTTCTTGATCAGGGGAGAATTATTGAACAAGGTAACCATCAGGAATTATTAGAACTTAAAGGTAAATATGCAGAAATGTGGAACAAGCAAAAATTAAAGCCTCTTCTCTAAAATAATTTATTTTAAAGCCCCAAGAGACAAACCTCTAATTAAATGTGTTTTAATAAAAGGCAGTATTATGAAGGACGGTAGAATTGATATCATAGTTGCTGCTGCTACAAGTGCAATCTCAACACCTTTGTGAGTTTGTAAAGTAGATAGCCCAATTGGTAGCGTATTTGTGTCACGACCAGATAAAATCAATGAATATAAAAATTCATTCCAGCTTAAAATAACACTTAATAAGAAAGAGGCTACTAATGCGGGTCTAATTAAAGGTATTGTAATATTTAAAAATGCTTGGAGCCTAGTTGCTCCGTCAACTCTTGCAGCTTGTTCTAAAATTAAAATATCTCTAGAGAAAAATGAAATCATAATCCAAGCTAGAAAAGGTAATGTAATTGATGAATGAGCTAGGATTAACCCAATATAAGTATTAATCATTTGAAAGTGTAAGAATATAGAAAAAATTGGTAATACTAAAACTATAGGAGGTAACATTTGAGATGCTAAAATTGATAATCTTAAAAATCTTCCTCCTGTATTATATCGAGCAAATGAATAAGCGATCATAGTAGCTAAAGGAAGACTTAGGAGCGTAGTACCAAAAGCAATAATAATGCTATTAAAAAAGTAATTCGCAAAAGGATAATTTATAAATATTTCAAAATAATTTGTTAAATCTATTTTATCAAACTGGGGGGGGTTTTTATAAGCATTTAGCTTATCAACTAAACTAGTCCTAAATATCCAGATTATAGGTAAGAGAATTAAAAGAGAGAAAAAAGTTAATAGAGAGTGTGCAATTAAACTTTCCTTTTTTTTCATGATAACTAAGTAGTATATATTCCGCCAGTAACATTAATTGCCTGCCCAGTCATAAAGCGGGAATTATTACTGGCTAAGAATGTAACTACATCAGCAACATCTTCTGGTTTTTCTAAACGACCTAAAGGAGTCATGTCTATATATTCTTGCATAACTTTCTCAGGTGAAATTTTTCTTAATTTTGCTTCCCACTGAACTTCACGATCTTGCATACTTGTTTTGACAAAACCGGGACAGACTGCATTAACTCGAATTCCATATTTAGCTACCTCTCTTGCTAAAGCTTGAGTAAAGCCAACAACTGCAAACTTACTTGCAGAATAATGAGTGAGCAAAGGGGCTCCCACTTTACCTGCTAATGATGCCGTATTAACAATTTTGCCTTTAATATTATTTTTTTTAAAATATTCAACTGCAGCTTGATTAGTTAAAAAAATTCCTTTTGCATTTACCTTCATATTAAAATCCCACTCTTCTTCTGTTATATCTTCAATATAATTCATAGTTGAAACTCCAGCATTTGAAGCGAGAATTTCGTATCCCCCAAACTGAGTAGCGATTTGGTCAAAGACTACATTTATTTCTTCTTTATTAGTAACGTCTAATTTAAATGCATGAGAATTTTTTCCTAATTGTTTTTGTGTATTTTTTGCTGCTTCAAAATTTGAATCAGTAACACAAACAATGGATTGAAGTTTATGAAAGGATGAACAGATAGAACGACCTATACCACTTCCTCCTCCTGTAACTATTACAATTTTATTTAAAAAATCTTTATCCACTTATTAGTTAAGCTTAAATTATTTTAAAATTTTACACAAATTAAAATATAATGAAAATAAAAGAATTATTAAAGATATAAAATATTTATAATAATTATAAATAATAATCATAAATAATAATCATATTATTTTAACTAATTTTTATTCTTATAATGATTTACTTAATAAGGAGGAATTATTATGAAAACAATACCACTACTAATTAGTTTGTTATTTATATTTAATATGAATGCAAATGCCGTAACCTTAAGAGCGGTTATGGAAAATGTTCCAGACACAGGATTTATTCAAGAGCTCTTGCCTGAATTTACTGCAAAAACTGGAATTGAAGTTGAATTTGAAGTTATGGGTTACGGTGAAATGCATCCTAAACTCGTGCCTTCATTAATTGCTTCCACCGGAAGTTATGATTTTATGCCTGTAGATTTTTATTGGGTAGGTGAATTTGATAAAGCCGGATGGATGATGCCTTTAGATGATTTTATCAAAAAAGATGAATTTGATACTTCAGTTTATTTTGATTCACTTATGGATTTAACTGGTCGAATTGGAGATACAACTTATATGCTTCCCTTTTATAATTACGCTATGGGTTTAACAGTAAGAAAAGATCTATTAGATGATTCTTCTAATCAAGCAAAATTTGAAGATAAATATGGCATGGAATTAAAACTTCCAACTAAATGGGATGAATATCTAAATCAGGTAGAGTTCTTTACAGATAAAGACAAAGGTTTTTATGGTGTGGTTAATCAAGGGGGGAAAGCAGATCCAATAGCAATGGAATGGTCAAATTATCTTTTTGCTAGAGGTGGAGATTTTCATGATGATAATTGGAATGGATTGTTAACTTCAAATAATGCATTAGAAGCACTAAAAGATTATATTTCGATGGTTAACAATTATGGTCCTTTGGGCGCTGAGAGCTTTGGTTTTGATGAAGCTTTTAACGTTGCAGCACAAGGAAATGCTTATAGCTATCTAACATATAACTTTTTTCTTAATTCCTACAATGATCCAGAGCAATCTGCTGTTGTTGGAAAAATGGAATTAATTCCAGTACCTGGTGAAGGTGGCTTAAATGGAGCTTGGGGTTGGTCAATACCAAAATCGAGTCCTAATGCTGAAGCTGCTTGGGAATTTTTAAAGTGGGTGGAGTCTCCAGATATAGCTAAAAGAAGAGCTGCATTAGGCGGTGCTCCTACTAGAAAAGATGTCTTTAATGATCCTGATCTTAATGAACAATTTGATCATTATCCTCTTTTAAAAGATCTGCTCGCAACTGCAAAAAACTTTCCATTATTTACTTATACTCCTCAATTCGTAGAAGTCATGGGGACAGAGCTATCTAAGGCAGTAATTGGAGAACAAGATCCAGCTGTAGCTTTAAAAATAATGAATGATGAATTAGAGGCACTTGCAGCTAAAGACGGTAAAAGATAATTTTAATCACTTTTGAATAAAATTAATTATTATAATAGGCGGTTCGGATATTTACTCGCATCGCCTGCTATTCTTATTTTGGTGCTTATAATTCTTGTTCCAATCACCATATCAATTATTACTAGTTTTTTTGACTACACTCTCATTGATAGGGATTTAGATAAATTTACTGGATTAAAAAATTATTTTTCTGTCATAAATAATCCCAAGTTTATAAATTCTTTTTTCGTAACAATTAGTTTTGTTATTTTTGTTGTATTATTTGAATTTTTATTAGGATTTCTTATAGCTATACTATTAAATAAAGTAACTAAATTCAGAAATATTTATTATTTTATATTACTAATACCCCTCTTAATAAACCCTGTAGTTGTAGGACTTATTTGGAGAATGTTTTTACATCCTCAGTTAGGTATCGTGAATTATCTTATAGGATTTTTAGGCATATCTCCTGTAAATTGGCTTGGCGATCCTCAAATAGCATTTGTGACAATTATATTTGTAGATATATGGCACCAAGTTTCATTTATGATTATTTTATTATTAGCTGGTTTAGCTTCTATTCCTGAAGAACCGTATGAAGCAGCTCGTATTGATGGTGCTAACGAATTCCGACAATTTTTAGACATCACTGTGCCCTATATGAGACCTGTAATAATTATAACTTTATTAATTCGTCTCATTTTTGCAGTTAAAACTTATGATTTAATTTATATCATGACTAAAGGGGGGCCAGGTGAAGCGACTGATTTAATTAGCTATTATATTTATCGCTCTGCTTTTATTAGTTTAAACCTTGGCGAAGCGGCAAGTATGTCAGTTTTACTATTGATCATAATATGCGTTATTATTTTTCCTTTATTTAAATATATGAACAGAGCTGATGAATAAAATTTCATATATTCAACTAAAAGAATTAAATAAAACTTTTAATGAGACTGTTGCTGTCAATAATATTAATTTAGAGATTTTTGAAAATGAATTTTTTGTCCTTTTGGGGCCTTCCGGATGTGGAAAATCTACTACTTTAAGAATGATAGCCGGATTAGAAGATATTACATCAGGGGAAGTCATAGCTAACAAGATTAATATTTCCCAGCTAGATCCAAAAGATAGGAATATGGCATTTGTTTTTCAAAATTATGCACTCTATCCTCATATGAACGTAAGGAAAAATATTTCTTACTCTTTAAAATTAAGAAAAGTGAGTCATGAGGAAATGGAAAAGAAAATTCATTGGGTATCAAATCTTCTTAAGATAGACCAACTTTTAGATAGGAAGCCTAGTCAATTATCAGGGGGTCAACGTCAAAGAGTAGCTTTAGGTAGATCCTTAGTCAGAGATCCTGTGGCTTTTTTATTAGATGAACCATTATCAAATTTAGATGCTCAGCTACGAGTTGAAATGAGACATGAATTAATAAAATTACAAAAAAATTTAGCAAAGACTTTTATTTATGTTACACATGATCAAATTGAAGCCATGACGATGGCATCAAGAATTTGCATAATGAATAATGGAAATATTCTTCAAATTGGAACACCGAAAGAAGTTTATGAAAAACCTAATTCTATTTTTGTAGCAAGATTTATAGCTAATCCAGTAAATAATATTTTAACTACAAATATTAAACATCAAAATAATTCCCATAATTTAGAATGTTTAAATATAGAATTAAAAAGAGAATGTCTCACAAATAGAGACTTAGTATATTTTTCAATTAGACCAGAGAATTTTTATATTGAAAAAAATAATAGTGAGATGGCTTCTCTGAAAGTAGAGATACTACAAATTGAAAATCATGGTCATGATCATTTAATATCTTCAACAATTGAAAATAATAATCAAAAAATTTATTTTAGATTAAATAAATTTCATAATTTGATAATAGGAGAAAGTATAAATATTTATTTCAATGCAAATGATATATTATTGTTTGATATCAATAGTGAAGAGGCGATATAAATTATTAAATTATATCGCAAATTAATATAGATAAAGTTTGTCCAATAAAAAAATAATATTTACTATATATTAATCTGAGTTAATTTTTAATGAGGTAACTACTTAATTTATATAAAATGAGAAAATTTGATTCTATTTTTAAAAACTCTAAATTGATTATAGGTATGGTTCACTTACCACCTTTACCAGGATCTACACATTACGATAGATCTAAAGGAATGGATTATATTCTAGATGTAGCTCATGAAGACCTAATTAATTTACAAAATAATGGCATTGACTCCGTAATGTTTGGTAACGAAGGTGATAGACCTTATCTACTGAAAGCATCTAATGAAACATTTAGTGCAATGTCCTATGTAATAGGCCAGCTGAAAAAAGAAATTAAAATACCATTTGGTATTAATTATTTATGGGACCCTGTAGCAACAGTCTCTTTAGCGTGTGTGGCAGAAGCTGATTTTGCAAGAGAAGTTTTCACTGGTGTCTATGATTCAGATATGGGTTTATGGGAGCCAAAAGCAGCAGAAGCTTTAAAACTTCGATCTGATTTAGGTAATAAAAAACTTAAGTTATTATTTAATATTAACGCTGAATTTGCAGCCCCATTGGGAAATAGAGATATAAGTCAAAAAGCAAAGAGTGCTGTATTTTCTTCAACTGCTGATGCTATTTGTGTTTCAGGTCCAATTACAGGAGAAAGTGTTGATATAAGTAATTTAATATTAGCTAAAGAAGCAGTTAAAGACCTAGTACCAGTTTTTGCAAATACAGGAGTTAAATTTGAAACATTAGACGAAATACTTAAAGTAGCTGATGGTTGTGTTGTTGGAACATCCTTAAAATACAAAGGTAATACGTGGAATCAGGTAGATGGAGAAAGAGTTAGAAAATTTATGGATAAAGTTAATGATATTCGTGATAAATGACATGCACAATTGGTGTTGATATTGGTACGACGTCAACAATTGGAATAATTCTAAATACAAAGAATAACAAAGTAATTTATAAAACCACTCGTCCCACTAAGTTAATTTCAAAAAAAACAGGATGGGCGGAAGAAGATCCATCTCAATGGGAAAAGAATACTATTTCTATTCTAAAAGAAATTGGAAGATATGCTCAAATAAAAAAAATCTCAATTAAATCATTAGGTGTTACAGGCATGTTACCTGCTTTAATTATTTTAGATAAAAAATTTAAACCATTACGTTTCAGTATTCAGCAAAGTGATTCACGTACAGAAAAAGAAATCAAAAAAATTTTTCCCACCAACTTTAAAAAGCAAGAATTCACAAAAATAACTAAATGTGGAGTGAATCAACAATTGATTGCACCTAAGTTATTATGGATAGCAACTAATGAACCTAAAAATTTTAAAAAAATTCATATGGTTATGGGCTCATATGATTACATTAATTTTATTTTAACTGGTGTTTTTTCAATAGAACATAATTGGGCATTAGAATCAGGATTAATGGATTTTAAAAAAAAAAAATTTACTAATTACTTATTAAAATTTGGAAGAATGAAAAAAGAATGGATGCCACCCATTAACCATTCAGAGAAAATAATAGGAAAAATCAAAAAACAAATTATACAAAAAACTAAATTACCAAAAGATATTTCTGTAATAGCAGGGTGTGCAGACCATATAGTTTCAGCTTTTATGGCAGGCGTTGTTAAGCCTGGTGATGTTTTATTAAAATTTGGAGGAGCGGGAGATATAATGATATCCTCCAAGAAGCCTTTTAAAGATACTAGGCTTTTTAATGATTTTCATATTATACCTGGCTTATATATGCCTAACGGGTGCATGGCTACTTCAGGGTCAATGTTAAATTGGTTTATTGATTTAGTACAACTAGATACTAAAAAAATAATTAGCCATAAATTACTTGATAAAAAAATCACCAAGAGAAAGTCTCTAAAAACCACCTGTACAATTCTTCCATACTTTTTAGGAGAAAAAACACCTATTCATGACGTTCATGCCAAAGGAACAATAATTGGATTAACCCTGAATCATTCTATTGAAGACTTATGGATAGCTTTTCTTGAATCAGTATGCTTTGCATTTTATCATCACATTGAAGTCATCAGAGAAAATAATATCGTTGTTAAAAATTTTTTTGCATCAGATGGAGGTTCAAAAAGTCAAGTATGGATGCAAATAATGTCTAATCTTTTACAAAAGCCTCTTAGGATTATCGTAGGTCATCATGGGTCGTCACATGGCGCAGCTTTTCTTGCAGCTAAGGCGGTTAATCTTTATAAAGATTATTCACAGGCACAAAAATTTAATTCTCATTATTTGTTAGTCAGGCCTCAAAAAAAATACAAGGATTATTATAAGAATAAATACAACATCTATCGTGAAATATATTTATCATTAAATAATCTCTACCCTAGATTTAATAAGATAGATTTATAAATCATCTAAAGATTGACTAATCCAACTTTCAAACTCGTCTATAGTTTCTTGTGATGGAACAAATAGTTTTCTACGTTGATCTCTTTCATCAATAGTCTTTATTAAAAAATTAAATTCAAGAGCTGTAGAAATTATATTTTTAACTGTCTGCCTTGAGCAAAATTTAGGACAAACTAGATTAATTAAAGTTTCTACACAAATAGGATCTTCATTATAATGTGAATTCATAATAAGCAAATAGATGTAGTATCCTTCTGGAGAATTTCTAAAAAAAGAGAGAGCTCCAGACGTATTATGACAATTATGAAATTCTCTGATTAACTTATTAATTTTTAATACTGGCGTAACATGGTTCATGTAGTATTCCTCCTACTCCACTTATTACTTAATAGTTAATTATAAGAGATAAGTAATTTAGATACAATATGTACATATAAAATATCTATAAGTATGAAATTCATACTATAAAAATTAAAAATAACCATATTTAAATGAAGTATTAATATTTTATTAATACTAAGTAGCCCATCAACAGCATTGTTATCCACATAATTATTGAAAAGTAGTTAACTACAGGTTTAAACCAAGAAAATAGAATAAGCAGAGAACTAACGATTGTTTGAAAAATGATAATAGAGAAGAAATATATTCGAGCTGTATTTTTATCCAATAGAAAATTCCAAAATTATAAGACAAATCAATAAACAAAAAAATCAAAAGAGCTTGTAATCAATTACATATTGAATTTTAATGTTGTGAGTTGATAGCTTGTGGTTTTTAATTTTAAAGCTAATTTTTTAAAATTTTTTATCTCATTATAAATAGACTTCATTAAATCATCTGAAGGTCTAATTTAATATTAGTTTGGATAAGAATTAAAATTTAATTTTAGAGATAGTCTCAAACAAGACATCTTTAATAGTAATGGGTGAATTTTTATTTACTTCAAAATTCTTCATTCTTGATGAACCTGGAACTCGAGGGCCTTCTTGGCTCTCAATAGAATTCAAAAGAGTATTGATTTGAGAGTTAAAACTTTCATTAAATTTCTCTGGGTTAAAAGCCATAAAAAATTGCCCAGTCGATGGAGGTCCACCAACGTCATTCGCAAAAGATGAGGCTTGAGTTCCTAGTACTCCTCCGCCAAGACATGCTGCCATAATCTCAACGAGCAATCCTACTCCAAAACCTTTATACCCTCCGCTAGGCGCCATTGTTCCGGTCATCGCAATTTTTGCATCCGTTGTTGTTTTTCCGTCTGGTCCGTATGCCCAACCTTCAGGAATGGATTCATTATTTTTTGCTCTTACTGAGATTTCACTTTTAGCCACGACGCTTGCTGACTGATCAATAATTAATTTTACTTCACCGTCAACTGGCACAGCAATAGAGAAAGGGTTAGTTCCAACGACTGCCTGAGTCCCTCCTGCTGGAGCAATTGAAGCTGGAGCATTCGTAAAACCAATTCCTACAAGTCCTTGAAGGGCTAAATTTTTTGTATGGTATCCTAGAACTCCACAATTATAAGACTGACTTATTCCAACAGATGCTATTCCAAATTCTTTTGCTGATGGAATTATTTTATCAAACGCTAGGTCAATGGCTCTATGAGCAAATCCATGATCTGCATTTATTTTATAGGCTGATTGAGAAATTGTAGTTAGGGAAGGTGAAGCTTGACCATTCACTTTTCCACATTTTAGATGAAGACAGTAAATTGGAAGGTAATGAAACCCATGACTTTTAATTCCTTGATTTTCGGCATCAATAATCCCTCTAGCTAAAGGAAGAGCATTTTCTTTAGAAGCTCCAGATTCTATGAGTTTTTCAATAGCGAGCTCTAAAGCCTGATTTTGATTTAATTCCATAGTCGCTGGTTTTAGTCATATTTTTAAGTAAATTCAAGAAAAAATGACGATTTACATAGAATATTGGGGATAAATTTTCCAATAGAGGGTTGCAACAAACTTATCAAAATGTTTTACTAGATACACAAAATAAGAATAAGAATATGACTAAAAAATATTAATTAATGGAGGAGACTATAATGATTAAGATTAAAACTGCATTATTTTCTGCAATATTAGCTCTAAGTATGGGTGCATTTGCATCTAATGCTCAAGCTGCTTGTGGAAAAGTAACAATAGCTGAGATGACGTGGCAGAGTGCTGCTGTGTTAGCTCATCTAGACGCAAAGATATTATCAGCCGGTTATGGTTGTGATACAGAACTAGTACCTGGCGATACTATGCCAACTGGTACATCAATGATTGAAAAAGGCGAGCCTGATATTGCTCCAGAATTATGGACAAACGGTCTTGGCCCTCTTTTAGCTCCTGCTGTTGCAGAAGGTAGAATTGCTTCTGCTGGTGAGTCAATCAAAGGTGGAGCTGTTGAAGCTTTTTGGATTCCAAAATTCATGCTTGAGAAAAATCCTGAGCTAGCAACAATTGAAGGTGTTTTAGCTAACCCACAATTATTTCCAGATCCTGAAGATTCAAGTAAGGGCGCTCTACACGGTTGTCCTGCTGGTTGGAACTGTCAAATTACTGCAGGCCAACTTTATAAAGCTTTCAACATGGAAGATGCTGGTTTTACACTAGTTGATCCAGGTTCAGGCGCAGGTCTAGCTGGTGCAATGTCTGAAGCTTACAATAAAGGTAATGGCTACTTAGGTTATTACTGGGGCCCTACTGCTCTTTTAGGTCAAATGGATATGGTACAAGTTGATATGGGACCTCATGATGCAGCTGA
>Ga0075447_10000950_pt1 | contig 13959 bp, 14 predicted proteins | sample CoawatmetaG10DNA_FD_72352 | JGI IMG/M metagenome (GOLD analysis project Ga0075447, IMG submission 72352) | Marine microbial communities from the West Antarctic Peninsula - Coastal water metaG104-DNA | ecosystem: Environmental > Aquatic > Marine > Coastal | place: Atlantic Ocean: West Antarctic...
GCACTTATTTATATGTCCAACCATTGTAAAATCTAATTACTAAAATTGCTTTTATGAGTTTTTAAATTTTTTAGAATAATTTACTTATTATGAAACTTGCTATAGTTGGATCAGGGTTCGTTGGATTATCAAATGCAATTCTTCTCGCTCAATACAATGAGGTAATAGTGCTGGATATTGATCCTGAAAAAATATCAGCTTTAAATCAAGGAAAATCACCAATTAAAGACCCAGATATTGAATCTTTTTTACTTAATAAAGATCTAAATTTTAAAGCAACTACAGATAAAAATGAAGCGTACATTAACTCAGATTTTGTAATTATTGCTACACCTACTGATTATAATTCTATAACTAACTCATTTAATACTGATTCAGTTGAAGCAGTTATTAGAGATGTTATTAATATCAATCCAACAGCTCAGATTATAATCAAGTCAACTGTACCAGTCGGTTTTACAAATGGTATTAAAAAGAAATTAAAATTTGAAAAAATTTTCTTTTCACCAGAATTCTTAAGAGAAGGAAGTGCTCTTTATGATAATCTCTATCCATCAAGGATAATCATAGGTGATAAATCAATAAATGCCCAAACATTTGTTGACTTATTAATACAAGCAATAAATAAGAAAGAAGTTGAGGTGATTTATATGAGTTCAATTGAAGCTGAGGCTGTCAAACTCTTTTCAAATGCTTATCTTGCTATGAGGGTGTCTTACTTCAATGAGCTTGATTCCTATGCAGAAACACTTGATCTGAACGCTAAAAATATTATTACGGGAGTAGGATTAGACCCTAGAATTGGAAGCCATTACAGTAATCCTTCTTTCGGATATGGTGGTTATTGTCTGCCAAAAGATACTAAACAATTAAGAGCTAATTTTAAAAATGTTCCTAATAGTTTAATTGGAGCGATAGTTGATGCCAATTCAATACGAAAAGATTTTATTGCTAAATCGATTCTAAATAAAAATCCAAAAGTTGTAGGAGTTTACCGTCTGATTATGAAGAGTGGTTCGGATAATTTTCGAGAATCATCCATTCACGGTATTATGAAACGAATTAGAGCGAAAGGTATTTGTATTATTATTTACGAACCCCTGCTTAATGAAGAAGAGTTTATGGATTTTGAAGTTGTTGATGATTTGGGTAATTTTAAAGAAAAATCAGATCTAATTATTACAAATCGCATGAACAGCTCTCTTGATGATGTTGTTAGTAAAGTTTATACAAGAGATATATTTAGTAATAATTAAATAATTTAGTTCATTAAAATTAGCATAATTCTTTTAGTAAATTAAAATTCTTAAACATATGATCAAAAAAGCATTAATAACTGGGATAACTGGACAAGATGGTTCTTACTTGGCTGAGTTTTTATTGAACAAAGGTTATGAAGTTCATGGTGTTAAGCGACGTTCTTCATCTTTTAATACTGAGAGGATTGATCATCTTTATCAAGACCCTCATGAACTTCACCAAAAGCTTATTCTTCATTATGGTGATTTATCTGATGCAATTAGTCTTGTGAATATTATTCAAAAAGTCCAGCCTGATGAAATATATAATCTAGGTGCTCAATCTCATGTTTCTGTTTCATTTGAATCTCCTGAGTATACTGCTGATATTGTAGGTATAGGAACTCTAAGAATCCTAGAGTCAATTCGCACTTTAGGGCTGGAGAAAAAAACTCGTTTTTATCAAGCCTCTACATCAGAGCTATATGGGGATGTTCAGGAAATTCCTCAAAAAGAAACAACACCTTTTAATCCACGCTCCCCCTATGCTGCAGCTAAATTATATGCTTATTGGGTGACAGTGAATTATCGAGAAGCTTACGGTATTTTTGCTTGTAATGGAATACTTTTTAACCATGAATCCCCAGTGCGTGGAGAGACTTTTGTTACTCGAAAAATTACAAGAGGATTGTCTCGTATTTTTCTTAACCTTCAAAAAACTATTTATTTAGGTAACTTAAATGCAAGGCGAGATTGGGGTCATGCAAAAGATTATGTAGAAATGCAATGGCTAATGTTGCAGCAAGATAAGCCAGAAGATTACTGTATTGCCTCAGGCATAAATTATTCAGTACGTGATTTTGTTAATTTTGCTTGGAATTACCTTGGAAAACACATTCGTTGGGAGGGAGAAGGAGAAAATGAAAAGGGTTATGATAGTTCCTCTGGCCAACTTATTGTTGCAGTGGACCCTAGATATTTCCGACCAACTGAAGTTGAGACCTTATTAGGTGATCCAAGTAAAGCTAAAGAAAAGCTCGGTTGGGAAATAAAGATTACCCTTGAGGAAATGGTTCATGAGATGATGGAGAATGATATTAATATTGCTAAGAGAGATGAATTAGTAAGAAAAAATGGCTATTCAGCGCCTAACTATCATGAGTAATTAGTCTAAATAGTGAATATAAAAGATAAAATTTTTATTGCAGGCCATAAAGGCTTAGTTGGTTCTGCTATTTTTAGAAAGCTTGAGAAAGCAGGCTATGAAAACCTTTTAGTAAAATCTCATAATGAGTTAGACCTTACTAGTCAAGATTTAGTTTTCGATTTTTTTAAAAGGAAGAGACCTAAATATGTAATTCTTGCTGCAGCAAAAGTTGGAGGGATTCATGCAAATAGTATTTATCCAGCTGATTTTATTTATGATAATATTATGATTCAAGCTAATATTATTCATGCAGCTTATAAATTTGGAGTTGAAAGACTTCTTTTTTTGGGAAGTACTTGTATTTACCCAAAATTTGCTGATCAACCTATAAGAGAAGATCGTTTATTGACAGGAGTCCTGGAGTCAACTAATGAGCCTTATGCAATTGCAAAAATTGCTGGTATTAAACTTTGTGAGTCTTATAATAGGCAATATAATACTGACTTTAGATCAGTAATGCCGACAAATCTTTATGGAATTAATGATAATTTTCATTCCAAAGATTCGCATGTAATACCTGCCTTAATGAGGCGCTTTCATGAGGCTAAAATTTCTCATTCTTCTGAGGTAGTTGTATGGGGAGATGGAAAAGCGATGAGAGAATTTCTATTTGTGGATGATATGGCAAAAGCTGCTATGTTTATTTTTAAGCTAGATAAAACAATTTATCAGGCTAATGTTAAGCCTATGCTTTCTCAGATTAATATTGGGACTGGTAAGGATATTTCTATTCTCGAATTAGCAAATATTATGAAAAAAGTTGTAGGCTTTAAAGGACATATCAAATTTGATCCTTCTAAACCAAATGGAACTCTTCGCAAACTTATTGACATATCAAAAATAAAAGGCATGGGTTGGACTTCCCAGGTTGATTTAATTGATGGTCTTGAAATAACATATAAATGGTATCTGAAAAAATACCTCTAAATTAACTTTTCTTTACTTAATTATGATAAATACACTATGAAATTTTTAGTTACTGGAGGCTCAGGTTTTATTGGCTCATCTTTAATAAAACACTTAATTAATGATTTGAATCATGAGGTGGTTAATGTTGATAAGTTAACTTATGCTGGTAATCCTAAATCTTTAGAAGAGGTTTCTAATTCTTCAAGATATATATTTGAACAAGTAGATATTTGTGACTCTCGAAAATTAAAAAAAATATTTGATAAACATAAGCCTGAAAAAGTCATGCATCTTGCGGCAGAGTCCCATGTAGATAGGTCAATTGATTCACCTGGAGAGTTTATACAAACTAATATTGTGGGTACATATACTATTTTAGATATTGCAAAAAAATATTGGGAAAATTTAGCTGCACCTCTAAAGAAAAACTTTCGTTTTCATCATATTTCTACAGATGAGGTTTATGGAGACTTAGAGAAGGGTGATGACCTATTTTTAGAAACTACTCCTTACTCCCCAAGCTCGCCATATTCAGCATCTAAGGCTAGTTCAGATCATTTAGTTCGATCTTGGAATAGAACTTTTGGTCTTCCAATAGTTATTTCTAATTGTTCAAATAACTATGGTCCAAATCAATTCCCAGAAAAATTAATACCTTTAGTTATACTTAATATTATAAAAAATCAACAACTACCTATTTATGGTAATGGTACGCAAGTAAGAGATTGGCTTTATGTTGATGATCATGCAAAAGCTTTGCTAGAAGTAATTCTAAAAGGGGGTGATGGTGAAACATATAATATTGGTGGGCATAATGAAAAAACGAATCTCGAGGTTGTTTTGACTATATGTCGCATACTTGATAAGTTATTGCCGAAAAATTCAAAAAAAATAAAACTATATGAAGATCTAATTACATTTGTATCAGATCGACCAGGCCATGATTTAAGATATGCTATTGATGCATCTAAGATCGAAAATGAACTTGGATGGGTGCCAAAAGAAACTTTTGATTCAGGGATCCTCAAGACTATTCAATGGTATCTAAATAATGAAGATTGGTGGAGTGCTGTTCAGGATGGGAGCTATCGCGGTGAGAGGCTAGGACTGGATAACATTTCATGAAGTGCCTTTTATTTGGAGCTAATGGCCAAGTTGGTTATGAATTACAACGTTCGCTTGCTCCTCTAGGCGAAATAAAGACTTGCACTCGTGAAGATGTAGATCTTGAAGATCTTGAGAGTCTGCGTTTATTAATTCAGAATTACAAGCCTGAAGTTATTATTAATGCAGCCGCATATACAGCTGTTGATGCTGCTGAATCAAATGAAATAAAAACATTTGCAATAAATGTAAATGCGGTTGATATTATGTCCAAAGAAATTAAAAAATTAAATGGACTATTAGTTCATTATTCTTCAGACTATGTTTTTGATGGAAATAAAGATTCTCCATATACTGAAGAAGATCAAACTAACCCTTTATCAGTTTATGGAAAAACAAAGCTTAAAGCTGAAGAGAAAATAATAGAGAGTAATTGTCAGCATTTTATTTTTAGAACAAGCTGGGTATATGGATTTCATGGGAACAATTTCTTAAAAACTATATTGAGACTTGCTTCTGAAAAAGATGAATTGACAGTTGTGAGTGACCAGTATGGAACGCCCACAAGCGCTAAACTTATTGCAGATATAACATATGCATGTATAAATTTAGCTCAAAATAGCCTTAAAAATACCTCGGGCATATATAATCTTACTCCATTAGGGGAAACAAATTGGCATGGTTTTGCCAATTTTATTGTGTCTGAGGCTATCAATAACGGATTGCAACTTAAGCTTAAACAGGAAAATATCTTGCCAATTAAAAGTGAAAATTATCCTCAAGCCGCTTCTAGGCCCAAGAATTCAATTCTAGACTCTGAAAAAATATGTAAAACATTCAATTTAAGTATGCCAGAGTGGGAATTTGATGTGAAAAAACTAATTAAACAATTACATGAATATGAAAAAAATTGAAGAAAAACGAAAAGGAATAATCCTTGCTGGTGGCTCAGGAAAGCGTTTATTTCCGGCAACATTAGTTGTCTCGAAGCAACTTATTCCTGTGTTTGATAAGCCTATGATTTATTACCCACTATCAACCCTAATGCTAGCGGGTATCCAGGAAATATTGATAATTTCTACACCAGAAGACACTCCTAAATTTGAAAGGCTTTTTGGAGATGGCTCTCAAATAGGTTTAAATATTCAATATGCTGTTCAAAAATCACCAGATGGACTGGCGCAAGCTTTAATTATTGGTGAAAAATTTCTTGATGGCTCACCTTCAGCATTGGTATTAGGTGATAACATTTTTTATGGACATTCTTTAGCTTCCCTCTTAGAGTCAGCTGATAAAGATGAAATTGGTGCAAGTGTTTTTGCATACCATGTCAAAGACCCTGAAAGATATGGAGTTGTTGAATTTAATAAAAAGTATCAAGCACAAAGTATTGAAGAGAAGCCTAAGAATCCAAAATCTAGTTATGCGGTTACAGGCTTATATTTTTATGATAACAAGGCAACTGAATATGCCAAAACAATTAAACCATCATCTAGAGGAGAGCTTGAGATTACTGATCTTAATAAAATCTACTTAGAGAGAGGCCAGCTTTCAGTTGAAATTATGGCAAGAGGATATGCATGGCTAGATACTGGTACACATGAAAGCCTTCTAGAGGCAAATCAATTTGTGCAGACTATAGAGCATAGACAGGGGTTGAAAATAGCCTGTATTGAAGAAATAGCATGGAGAAAAGGCTGGATAAGCTCACAAGAGTTTCAAAAAGTTGCTCAAAAATTGTTGCCGAGTAGTTATGGAATATATCTAATGGATTTGATTAAATAGAGTTTTAATTATGAATATTTTGCCAACTGAAGTAAATGATGTATTAATAATTGAGCCTAAAATTTTTCAAGATAATAGAGGCTTTTTTATGGAAAGTTGGAATCAAAAACTTTTTAACGATGCAGTTGGTAGAGAAATAATTTTTGTTCAAGATAATCATTCTCGATCATCTATTGGAGTTTTGAGGGGGCTTCATTATCAAAATCCTGTTGCACAGGGGAAGTTAATCCGAGTAATTGAGGGAGAGATTTTAGATGTAGCTGTTGATATAAGAAAAAATTCTTCTACATTTGGAAAGTATGTTGCTATCAACTTAAGTGCCAATAATTATCGTCAGCTGTGGGTTCCAGAAGGATGTGCGCATGGTTTTTTAGTTAAAAGCAAAGTTGCACAAATACTATATAAAGCAACTAATTACTATTCTTTTGAAAACGAGCATTGTATTATGTGGGATGATAAAGACTTAAAAATTGATTGGGAATTAACAGGCGACCCAGTCCTATCAAAAAGAGATCAAAATGGAACTGAATTTCAAAATTCAATTTTTTTTTAATAGCTATCAACTCTATTAAATGTTCCTTATCAGCCCTAATAAGTTAAAATGTTAATTAATAATCTTTTGAGATAATTTAAGGAAAAAGTATGCCTAAATGTTTAATTTGTGAATGTGATTTTGCGCCTTTTATGGATTTTGGGGACATGCCAATTGCAAATGCTTTTTCTGCTAACCCTAATAAAGTAGATGAGTATACATTTCCCATGAAAGTTGGATTTTGTAATGATTGTAAAATGGTTCAGCTAGTTGAACAGCCAGATAGAGAAAAAATGTTCCATGAAAATTATGCATTTTTCTCATCAACTTCTAATGTTATGAAGGAGCACTTTACTAGTTTTTCAGAATCTGTATCCAATTTAAAAAGTTTAAATGAAAAATCATTTGTCGTTGAGATTGGTAGTAATGATGGGATTATGCTTCAAAACTTTATAAAAAATAAAGTCCCTTGTCTCGGTATTGAACCATCTAAAAATGTCGCACAAGTTGCTAAAGATAAAGGTATTGAGGTAATAACTGAATTTTTTGACCAGATGTTAGCTGAAAAAATTACTAAATCTCATCAGCATGCAGATGTTATTTTAAGTGCAAATGTAATGTGTCATATTCCATATATGCACTCAATTTATGATGGCATTAAGACTCTTTTAAAAAATGATGGAGTTTTTATTTTTGAAGATCCTTATTTAGGTGAAATTATAGAAAAGACCTCGTTTGATCAAATTTATGATGAGCATGTGTTTTTATTTTCTGCCTTATCAGTATCATATCTTGCAAATATGCATGAGCTTGAACTTGTTGATGTGGAGCCGCAAATTACCCATGGTGGTTCAATGAGGTATACAATTGCGCATAAAGGTGCTAAATCTGTTTCAAAAAATGTTACTAACCTAATCGCAAATGAAAAAAGATTAGGGTTAGATAAGAAAGAGTCATATTTGGGTTTTACTGACAGCGTAAATGCCATTAAAGATAATCTTTTAACTTTGCTAAAAAAATTGAAGAGTGAAGGAAAAAAGGTTGTTGCATATGGTGCAACTTCTAAAAGTACTACTGTTATTAACTATTTTGGAATTACATCAGATCTAATTGAGTGTATTTTTGATACTACGCCTATTAAGCATAATAAATTCTCTCCTGGTGCCCATATACCAGTTCTACCCTATGATGAGTTTAGAGATAGTGATCCTGACTATGTGTTACTTTTTGCATGGAATCATGCAGTTGAAATTATGAAAAAAGAAGAAAGTTTTATGTCTCAAGGTAGAAAATGGATTACATATATTCCTCAAGTTGAGATCATTTAATAATGATACTTTGTGCCAATCCGTCAGCTCAGTTTAAGAGTTACCAAGCTGAAATAGAGGAGGCAGTTCTTGCAGTGATGCGAGGAGATCGCTATGTGTTAGGCGACGAAGTGGCTGCGTTAGAGCAAGATTTTGCAGAGTATATTGGAACTACTTCAGCAATTGGTGTGGCTAATGGTACGGATGCTATTGAATTAGCATTGCGAGCCTTAGATGTGGGATACGGTGACGAGGTGATTACCGTATCACATACTGCAGTAGCAACAATAGCTGCAATTGAGGCAACGGGTGCAAAAGCAGTTATAGTAGATATCGAGCCTCATTTTTTTACTTTACAACCCTCTCAATTAACTAATGCTCTAACTACGAATACTAAAGCCATTATTGCTGTGCATATCTATGGACAATCTGCAGATTTAAACTCTATTTCAATTTTTTGCAAAAAAAATAAAATCTTCTTAATAGAAGACGTTTCCCAAGCTCATGGCGCCAAATATAATGGGAAAAGGCTTGGTTCAATTGGCGATATTGGATGCTTTAGTTGTTATCCAACGAAAAATTTAGGCGCAATTGGAGATGCAGGACTTATAACAACAAATAATAAAAAATTATCAAAAAAAATTCGTATGCTCAGAGAATATGGGTGGGATAAGCGCATTAGTATCTATCCTGGTCGAAACTCAAGGTTAGATGAGTTGCAGGCTGCAATTCTTAGAGTGAAGCTACGACACTTAGATTCAGATAATTCTAAAAGAAATAAGTTAGCTAATCATTATATTGCTGAGCTTTTTGATTCTTCTATAGTAATGCCTAAGACTCGCGATGAGTCAACTCATGTTTATCATCTTTTTGTAGTTCAAGTAAGTAATCGTAATGAATTAATGAACCACTTAAAAAGAAAAAATATTTTAGCTGGAATTCATTATCCAACTCCTACCCATCTTCAACCAGCATATTTGAATAGACTGACAACTTCAATTGATATGAAAGTTACCGAAAAACTTGCTGATAGGATACTTTCCTTGCCAATCTACCCTGAACTTAGTATTAAAGACGCACAAAAAGTTGTTGAAGCTCTTAAGTGTTTTAATAAAAACTAAAAATTTAAAATGAAAAAAAATAACAATATTATTTGGGACGGTGTTTATGAAAGCTTTTCAGATCTTCCTGCTGGAGATATTGAATCATTTGTAACTACTCAAAGCTATTATGGTAATAAGATTCCTGTAAGGTTTTATAACCTTGGTGAATTTATATTTGCAATGGAAGCAATAGGATATAAATTAACTTCAAAAGCAAGGCAAGATAATGGATACAAAAGTCATATGAATATTTTTGAAAAAAAGTATAGATTAGACTATTTTTCAACATTAGTTTTTAGGGCTCTATAATAAAGTTATGATTGTTAAAAATACAACGCTGGAGGGTCTTCTAACTATTGAGCCTAAATGCTTCAATGATGAGCGAGGTTTTTTTCTAGAAACTTACCAGGAAAAACGATATAAAGAAGTTGGAATTTGTGATAAATTTATTCAAGCTAATCATTCTCGTTCATCGCAAGGGGTTTTAAGAGGGTTGCATTATCAGATAAAAAAGCCTCAGGCTCAAATTGTTACTATAATGCATGGAAAAGTTTTTTATGTTTGCGTCGATGTAAGAGCTAATTCTAGTACTTTTGGTAAGTGGCATGGAGTTGAGTTAAATGATGATGGAGTTATGCAGTTATATATGGCTCCTGGGTTCGCTGGTGGTTTTTGTACATTAAGTACTACCGCAGATTTGCACTACAATGTTAGTGGTTTTTATGACCATGATGATGAGGGTGGATTATTATGGAATGATCCAGATGTAGGAATTATTTGGCCTATTTCGTCACCTAAAACTAATTCCAGAGATAATAGTTTTCCAAAATTATCTGATATAACAAGAAATTTTATTTCTTAAATTTATAATTTTTTTATAGGATGTAATATGATTTATTTAGGTATTCATAATAGTTTTCAATCAGGTGCAGCTCTTATTAAAGATGGCAACTTAATTGGAGCAGTAAGTGAAGAAAGGTTTTTAAGGGTCAAAGATTATCATGGTATGCCTTTAGAATCCATAGATTATCTGTTAAAAATTTGTAATATTACGTTAGATGAAATAGATAAGGTTGTTTATGGAATGTTTGACTCTACAACCCCAAATCAAATAGTTTTGGATAAGTTAATTTCGAAGATAGCTACTGGTGTTGCCTCTAACCCTAATCTTAAAGAAAAATATATTGAGAGAGTTTCTAGCGAAGTCAAATGGAATATTAAACATTTAGATGAGCTAAACATTTGGGCAAAAGATAATAATATGATTGGTAAGCTCAATTTTATTGATCATCATTATTCACATGCAGCCGGTGCTTTTTTTACATCTCCTTTTGAGAATTCTATGGTTTTTACTTGTGATGGCAAAGGAAACTTTAAATCCTCATCCGTAAGTATAGGTGATGGTGAAAAATTAATAATGAAAGATTTTTCTACTACATTTGATAGTGTGGGTTATTTTTATGGAAATATTACAAAAGCTTTAGGTTTTAAAGCCGAAAGGCATGAGGGAAAAATTACAGGATTAGCAGCCCTTGGTGACCCTAAGAAATTTACTCATGTTACTGAAAAAATATTAAGTTTTAATGAAGGAAAAATTGAATTAAATATGGGTAAGTATTTTTTGCCTTGGTTTGTAGAAGAGGCTGATTTACCAGAGTTTTATTCTGAAGTTAAAAAATATAAAAAAGAAGATGTTGCTGCGGCAGCTCAACATACAGTTGAAAAGGTTTTAACTGAATGGATTCAGTATTCTATCAATATCAATAATAATAAATCAAGTAATGTTTGTCTTTCGGGCGGTGTTTTTGCCAATGTAAAGTTAAATCAAAGAATTCGAGACCTTCCTAATGTAGATAAAGTTTTTGTTCAGCCGGCTATGGGGGATATGGGTATTCCTCTTGGAAGCTGTTTAGCTCAAATGCAAAAAGATAATACACCTTTTAAAAAGTTCCTGCCAAGTATGAGCCTTGGTCCATCCTTTTCTGATATTGAAGTTGAGTTAGCTTTAAAAAAGAATAAATGCAAATATAAAAAAATTGAATGTATAGAAGAAGAGTTAGCTCAATTAATTGATTTGGGGAAAGTTATTGGTTTTTTTCAGGGTGGCATGGAGTTTGGACCAAGAGCTCTTTGTAATAGAAGTATAATTTTTCACTGTAGAGATAGTTCTGTAAATGTGTGGCTAAATAAACGTCTTAATAGGACGGAGTTTATGCCTTTTGCTCCTGTAACTACTGAAGAGTTGGCTCCAAAATGTTTTATAGGCTGGACTAGAGAAGATAAATCAGCTGACTTTATGACGATGACTTATTCTGTAACTGAAGAATTTAAAAAAAATTGTCCAGCAGCGATACATGTTGATGACACAGCTAGACCTCAAATTATTAGAAAAAATGACTTTCCATTGATGCACAGCATTATTACCTACTATAATAAACTAAGAGGCGATTTAGCACTAATGAATACTTCTTTTAATAATCACGAAGAGCCAATTGTATGCAGTATAGATGATGCATTAGACTCTCTAAATAGAAATAATGTTGATATATTATTTATTGAAAATTTTATAGTTTTTAATAAATAAAAAATTAAAATAATTTAATATGAAACAAATACAAATGGCTGGTCCAGATGTGACAGAAGATGATGTTTCTATCGTAGTAGAGGCATTAAGAAATGGTTGGTATGGAGAAAATGCATATTATTATGTAGAAACCTTTGAAAGTGAGTTTGCAAAGTACCACAACCGAAATTTTGCACTAATGACTCCAAATTGCACCACATCACTTCATCTTTTATTAGACGGGCTTGGTATTGGAGAAGGGGATGAAGTAATTGCGCCAGAGTGTACATGGGTTGGATCTGTGGCATGTGTTACTTATCAAAGAGCTACAACAATCTTTGCTGATATTGATTCAGAGAATTGGTGTCTCACTGCTGAAAGTATTGAAAAAGCTATTACACCAAGAACTAAAGCAGTAATAGTTGTGGATTTATTCGGCAATATGCCTGACTATGATGAAATTCAAAAAGTTTGTGATAAACATAATATTTTTATGATTGAAGATGCGGCTGAAGCATTGGGATCAGTATATAAAAATACAAAAGCTGGTAAATTTGGTATTGGTTCTACATTTAGCTTTCATCGCACTAAAACAATTACAACTGGTGAGGGCGGAATGCTTTTGCTAGATGATGAGAAGTTATTTAATAGGTGTAAGTTTTTAAGAGACCATGGAAGGCAGCCTGGATCCTACTTTAATACTGAGATTACATTTAAATATATGCCTTTTAATGTTCAAGCAGCTTTAGGGCATGCTCAATTCAAACGTATAGATGAGTTAGTAGGTAAAAAAAGGTGGATTTTAAATAGCTTTAAGGATTGTTTATCTGATATTCCAGATATTCAATTAAATCCAGAACCTGAGCATATTGTTAATGGAGCATGGTGCCCAGCATTAGTATTTGGTAAATCTCACCAAATGACTAGAGATATTGCCTTATCTGAACTGCCTAAGCTTAATTTACCCGTCCGCCCTTTTTTCTATCCTTTGAGTTCTCTTCCAGCTTTTGATCAGGAGGAAATAGGAAGGATAAAAAATCCTATTGCATATGATGTTTCTTCAAGAGGCATTAATTTACCATGTGCTTTAAACCTTACTAAAAAGGATATAGATCGATATAGCGATGGGCTTCATAAATTACTTGAAATAAATCAATAATGAAAAATAATTTAAATCTTAAGTCTATTGACAAAGTAGAGTTACTAAGCTTCCCATCTTTTTCTGATCATAATGGAGTATTAACAGTTCTTGATAACATCGATTTAATTCCATTTAAGGTTGCACGTTTTTTCACTGTTAGTGCTGAAAAAAAAGCTATACGGGGACAACATGCGCATAAAGAATGCTCTCAATTATTAATAAGCGTTTCAGGCAGTATCGAAGTCATATGCGATGATGGGTATAAGAAGTCTAAATATCTTTTGGATGCTTCAAATTTAGGCTTGTTAATTCCACCAGGTGTCTGGGCACAAGAGACTTACTTAAAAGAAAATACTATATTAATGGCACTATGCGATTTACCATACGATGCTGATGATTATATTTTTGATATTGAGCAATTGAGGCAATTAAAACAACAAAATAACAAAATAACAAAACTTAATAATAATGACAAATAGAAAAATAATTCAAGGAAAAGAAATAATATCTAAAGATGAGTTTTTAGATCTTAATAAAAATGCTGCTGATGCAATGAGCCAAGATCATGAGTTGCAACATAATGCAAAAAATGTCTTAATAAAGGCAGATGAAAAGAGATGGATTCACCAAGGCTCATGGTTTGGTGAGCCACTATTAAATCTTCCGCAAGATATATTTGCATTACAAGATATTATCTGGAGAACAAAACCTGATTTTATTATTGAAGTTGGTGTTGCCTGGGGGGGAGGAGTATTATTTGAGGCAATGTTATTGGATTATATTGATGGACAAAAAGTTATTGGTTTGGATATTTTTATACCAAAGGACCTTCGTGAAAGAATAATGAGTCACAAAAAACTTTCTGACAGAATTGAGCTAATAGAGGGTGATAGTACATCAGAAAAGACTATTGAAAAAGTAAAGTCTATTTTAAATGGCTCTAAAAAAGTGCTTGTAATCCTGGACTCCTACCATACACACCAACATGTACTAAATGAGCTGAAAACTTTTTCTCAGTTTGTTGGTAAGGGCAATTATTTAATTTGTGGTGATACTATTGTTGAAGATAT